>Ga0209758_1000923_pt1 | contig 39720 bp, 47 predicted proteins | sample AraplaMF_Col_mMF_FD_184258 | JGI IMG/M metagenome (GOLD analysis project Ga0209758, IMG submission 184258) | Arabidopsis root microbial communities from the University of North Carolina, USA - plate scrape MF_Col_mMF (SPAdes) (version 2) | ecosystem: Host-associated > Plants > Roots > Endosphere... | reverse complement strand
CCGCGTCCTTGTTGGCCACGAAGATGTCGCGCCACATGGTCGGATCGCTGGCGGCGATGCGGGTGAAGTCGCGGAAGCCCGAGGCCGAGAACTTGATCACCTCGCTCTCGGTGACGTTCTCCAGGTCCGCCGCGCTGCCGACGATGGTGTAGGCGATCAGGTGGGGCAGGTGGCTGACCACGGCCAGCACCAGGTCGTGGTGCTTGTCGTCCATCAGCTCGACCTGGGCGCCGAAGGTCCGCCAGAAGGCCGAAAGCTTGGCGACGGCGGCGGCGTAGGCCTCGTCGTCGCTTTCGGCCGGGGTCAGGATGGTCCAGCGGTTCTCGAACAACTCGGCGAAGCCGGCGTCGGGGCCCGACTGCTCGGTGCCGGCGATCGGGTGGCCGGGGATGACGAAGACCTTGGACAGGTCCAGGGCCCGGAACGCCTCGACCACGTTGGCCTTGGTCGAGCCGACGTCGGTCAGGGTGGCGCCCGGCTTCAGGTGCGGGGCCAGGGCGGCGGCCACCTCGGGCGTCGACAGCACCGGCGTGGCGATGACCACCAGGTCGGCGTCCCTGACCGCCTCGCTGATGTCGCCGGTCACGTGCTCGGCCAGGCCCAGTTCGCTCACGCGGGCGCGGTGGGCTTCGCTGGCGTCGGCGACGGTGACCTGGCCGACCACGCCGTGTTCGCGGGCCGCGCGGATGATCGAGCCGCCGATCAGGCCGCAGCCGATCACGGTCATCTTGGGGTACAGGATACCGGGATGGCTCATCGGGCCAGGAACTCGCGCAGCGCCTCGACCACGGCCCGGTTGTGCTCCTCCAGGCCCACGGTGATGCGGATGGCGTCGGGCAGGCCGTAATTGCCCACGGCGCGGACCAGGTAGCCCTTCGAGGCCAGGAACGCCTCGGCCTCCAGCGCGGTCCTGCCGGGCGCGGTCGGGAAGTTGATCAGCACGAAGTTGGCCGCCGAGGGGGTGACCTCCAGGCCCAGCCCGCCGATCTGCTGGGTCAGCCAAGGCCGCCACTGCTCGACCAGGGCGACCGAGCGCTGCTGGAAGTCCAGGTCGGCCAGGGCGGCGATGGCCGCGTCCTGGGCCGGGATCGAGGTGTTGAACGGCGGGCGGATGCGCTCCAGCGGCTCGATGATCCCCGCCGGGCCATAGGCCCAGCCCACGCGCAGGGCGGCCAGGCCGTGCAGCTTGGAGAAGGTGCGGGTGACGATCACGTTCTCGGCCGTCCGGGCCAGGTCCAGCCCGTCCTCGAAGCGAGGATCGGTGCAGAACTCGGCATAGGCCCCGTCCAGCACCAGCACCACCGACGGCGGCAGGGCCGCGTGCAGGGCGCGGATCTCCTCGCCGGTCAGCCAGGTGCCGGTGGGATTGGCGGGGTTGGCGATGAACACCAGCCGGGTGCGCTCGTCCACGCACTTGACGATCTCGTCGACGGCGACGCGCTGGCCCGGCTCCTTGGCGAAGCGGACCTCGCCCTGGCAGGCGCGGGCGCCGATCGCATAGGCGGCGAAGCCGTGCTCGCCCTGGACGATGTTGTCGCCGGGCTCGAGATAGACCTGGTTCAGCAGGGCGAAGATCTCGTCCGAGCCGTCCCCCAGGGTGACGCGCTCGACTTCCAGCCTGTAGTGGGCGGCGATCGCGGCGCGCAGGGCCGCGCCCTTGCCGTCCGGATACAGGTGCATCCGGTCGACCGCGTCGCGATAGGCGGCCTTGGCCTTGTCGCTGCTGCCCAGGATGTTCTCGTTGCTCGACAGTTTCACCGGATGGGCGACGCCCTCGATCTTCGACTTGCCGCCCACATAGGCGGCGATGTCGAGGATGCCCGGCTTGGGCGTGGGGCGCGGCGCGGCGAAGCGGTCGGTGGTCGGGGCGGTCATCGGAGAACTCGGGCGGGCGAAGGCGGTCTTATTACACGTCGAACTGGGTGGGCGCAGCCCCGATGACGCCCGTAAGGGACCCTGGCGCGCGGGCCAGGCGCTCGTCGCCGGCCTGGTAGAAGCCCAGCAGCGAGAACAGCTTCAGCCCGCCGGCCTCGGCGACCAGGTCGGCGGCCACGCCGTCGGCCGACAGGGCCTCGATGATGGCGGCGGACGTCTTGGAGCTGTCGGTGACCCAGAAGGTCTGGTCGCCGCCGGTCGGCTCGACCTCGACCTCGGCCACCGCGAAGGCCGCCTGCGGGCCCCAGCGCTCCAGGCAGGGCAGGGCGGCGAAGATCTTCAGGCGCGGCTCGGCCAGCAGCCGGCCCCACCAGGCGTTGTCGGGGACCAGGCCCAGGACGCCGACGCCCCACGGGGTCCTGGCGGCGGCCAGGGCGTCCTTGTCGCTGGCGACGACCTTCATCGGCGGGGCGACGCCGAAGCGCAGGCGGGCCAGCTCGACGGCGCGGGCCGGATTGGCGCCGCCCCAGACGGTCAGGTGATAGGGGCCCTGGCGCGCCAGGCTGTCGGCCATCAGCTCGCGCCAGAGGCGGATGACCAGGGCGTCGCTGGCGGCCTTGCGGGGCGCCTCGACCAGCTTGCGGATGATCAGGGCCTCGCGGCCCGGCCGCAGGCCGAAACCGGTGTCGCCGGCCGCCTGCTTGGCCGCCGCCACGGCGCGCGCCAGGCCGGCCCGCTCGTCCAGCAGGGCCAGAAGCTCACCGTCGATGGCGTCGATACGCCATCGGACCTCATCCAGCGAAGGCGTCGCGTCGCCTGCGTCGCTACCCATGATTTATCCCCGAAATTGGAGGCCGGACCATAGACTTTGCCGCCGGAGGCGCAATAGGGCGCGATGTCGGGAAGAAAGTTGCGCGGTGGATTGCTTCAACTGCGCTCATCCCGGCATTCGCCGGGACGAGCGGGCATGAAAATCAATAGACCCGCGGCGCCGGCCCCGTGTCGAACAGGCCCAGGCGGGTGCGGCCGTTCTCGAACTTCAGGGTGGCCGACAGGGTGGGGTCGCGGCCCAGGGCCTGGGCCACCGCCGCGGCGACGGCCTCCGGGCTCTTCAGCGCCTGGCCGGACGAGGGAACCTCGCGGACCGTGACATCCAGCGCGCCGCGCAGGCGGCCGTCGTCGTCGACGGTCAGGGCGCCCGACTTGGCCTCCAGCAGCGCTTCGCCGGCGTTCAGCCGGCCCTGCTGCACGGTCAGGGTTCCGCCGGCGTCGGACCAGTCGCCGACCGCGTCGGACCAGCTGGTCCCGTGCAGCGCGCTGATCTTGCTGATCTTGGAATCCCAGATCAGGTCGGCGGTGCGGTCCGCGGCGATGCGGCCCATCAGGCCGGTGAAGCGGGCCTTGGCGCCCTTGGCCTCGAAGAAGATCGCGCCCTGGTCGTCGGGGCCGGGACGCACGTGCAGCTGCAGGCCCGCCGTCGACAGCAGCGGGAACGGCGCGGCGCCGGCCACGGGCGTGAAGACCAGGTTCGCGCCCTCGACCGAGATTCGCGGCGGATACTGCTTGAAGCCGGCGAAGCTGGCGCGCAGGGCCTGGCCGGTGATCTCCACGTCGCCGTTGATCGGCCGGGTCATGATCACGCCGCGCGGCGCGACGATCACCCAGTGGCCGATGTCGTAGGCGTTGGCCTCGCCGCTCAGTTCGGGCGCTCGCAGCGCCCAGCCCGACGGCTCGGCGACCCGGGCGTTGACCAGCCTGACGTCCATGCGGAACGGGTAGCCGCTGAAGCTGCGGGCCTCCCACGACAGGTCGTAGCCGCGCGACTTCAGCGACAGGGCGGTGGCGTCCATCCGCTGCTCGGCCTGGCCGCGCAGCCACAGCCAGCCGATGCTCCAGCCGATGGCGACGATGGCCAGAATGACGAAAGGCGCCAGCAGACCGCGACGCCGGGGCTTGCGGGACGGGGCGGCGGCGTTATGGGTCATGGAATGGGCGGCTCCGGTCGGGAACGGTAGATGAGCGGTGTAGACAGGGCGGCGGTCGGCGAAGACCGCTGGGTGTTCGGATATGGATCGCTGATGTGGCGGCCCGGGTTCCCGTTCATAGAGCGAAGAACGGCCGTGCTCCATGGGCGTCGCCGGGCCTTCTGCATCTATTCGGTCCACCATCGGGGCACCTACGAGCGGCCGGGGCTGGTGCTGGGCCTGGCCCCCGGCGGCGCCGTCCGCGGCGTCGCCTACCGGGTGGCCGGCGCGCAATGGCCCGAGGTCTACGCCTATCTGCGCGAGCGCGAGCAGCCGACCGAGACCTATTTCGAGGCCTGGTCCGAGCTGAAGGTCGACGGGAACGGAAAGGTGAAGTCCCTGGTCTTCCTGTCGGACATGAAGCACGGCCAGTGGGCCGGGGCGCTGTCCCTGGACCAGCAGGCCGAGCTGATCGCCGGCGCCCAGGGCCTGTCGGGCCGCAATATCGACTATCTGCGCGACCTGGTCATGCACCTGCGCGAGGACGGCGTGCGCGACCACGCCATGGAGGCCCTGCTGAAGATGGTCGAGGCGCGGGAAGCGGCGGCCGCCTAGCGCGCTATGTCCGGGATGACAGCGGGATTTGCGCCGCCCGCATCGCCTCCAGCCGCTGATACGCTGCGTCCAGCCGTCGCGCGCAGATCGCCCGCAGCGCCGGGGTCGCCGCCTGTCGCTTGTCGTGGACGTCGGGCGCGAAGGCCTGCTCGGGGGCCTTGGCGTCGCGGAGCGCGGCGGCGCGCATGACGCCGACCTCGGCATCCGAGGGCGTCACCCCGAAGTGCGGCAGGATCTCCGTGAACAGCGCCTCGGGAAGCTGGCGGTAGCTCACCAGCCGCCCGCCGCCGGCCGGATGGTGACGCGCCGCGGCCTCGCAGACCGCGGCCAGGACCCGCGCGCAATAGTCCTCGTCGGGCACGCCGTCCGGCAGGTCGATCCCGAAGGTCGAGGGCGAGACCAGGCTGGGCACCATCTGCACGCCGCGCCGCCGGGTCTGCGAGACCATCACCTCGATCGGCTCGCGATAGAGGAACACCCAGGGCGTGTCGGGAAAGGCGCGGCGGAATAGCGGCAGGTCGCGGCTGTGCCAGCAGTCCAGCTTGAGGAACAGGCGGCTTTCGCCGTTCCGCGCCTGGCCCAGGGCGGCGACCATGGCCCGCAGCAGGGCGACCTTGGCGGCGTCGTCGAGGTCGGCGCGCTGGGTAACCGCATTGATCGGCGCCGCCTCGGACAGCACCACATGGGCCGGCGAGGCGGCCAGCATCCGCGCCGCCAGGGTCGAGCCGCAGCGCGACATGTGGAAGACCAGGCCGGCCGGCTCCAGGGCGGGCAGGTCGCCGGCCCAGGCCTCGAGATCGTCCAGGGGGGTGCGGACGGCGAACAGGCGGTTGAACGGCAGGAAGCGCTGGCGGACCAGGGAGTCGTCATAGAACGACTCGGCCAGGCGCCGTCGGCCGAAGCGCAGCCAGGCGACCGCGGCGCGGCCATCGACCTGGGCGACCTCGGCGGGCAGCCAGCCGGGCGCCGGCGCGAAGCCGTCGATCGAAGGCGTCTCGGGCAGGGTGTGGAGCAGGTCCCGCACCGTCTCGGCGTCGACATCGAGGCCCCGGGCTCGCGCCGCCTCGGCCGTTCGCGCGGCGAAGACCGCGAAGTCCTCGAGGTCGCCCAGCGCGTCCTGCAGGGCGGCGTCCGGCAGGACCAGGGCGCGCAGGGCCGCCAGCGTGTCCGCGCCCCGTGTCTGGGTCTCCAGTCTGGCCGGCATCCGGGCTCCCGTCGGGACTTGTGAGGCCGCTCGCGGCTCGATAGCGTCACTGGATGGCGTTCCCGGACAGATTGCAACTGCCGCTGAGCTTCGATCCGGCCCGGCTGGCGCGTGACCTGGACGCCCTGTCGGCCACGCCCTGGACCGCCCACTACGTCCAGCAGAACTACGAGGGCGACTGGAGCGTGATCCCGCTGCGCTGCGCGGCGGGCGAGACCCATCCGATCCGGATGATCTATTCGGACCCGACGGCCACGGCGTTCGTCGACACGCCGTTCCTGGAGCCCTGCCCGTATTTCCGTGACGTGATCGCCGCCTTCGCCTGCGAGGTGCGCGCCGTGCGGCTGATGCGGCTGGGCGCGGGCTCGGTGATCAAGGCGCATACGGACGTCGACCTGGACATCGAGTCCGGCGCGGCCCGCATCCACGTGCCGGTGATCACCCATCCCGAGGTCGACTTCCGGCTCAATGGCGCGCGGGTCGAGATGAAGGCGGGAGAAGCCTGGTATCTGCGCCTCAGCGACCCCCACGCGGTGGCCAATCGCGGGCCGGGCGACCGCGTGCACCTGGTGCTCGACCTGGTGGCGGACGATTGGCTGCTCGGATTGTTCGGGAGGGAAAGGATCGGACGCGAGGCTTAAAGGTCACGCCTTCCGTCCCAATCCGTTGTCATCCCGGAAGCCTCGCAGAGGCCGTTCCGGGATGACAACCCCGGGAGTGGCCAAGGAGCCCGCTCTTAGAGCCCCTCGTCCTCCAGCGCCTTGGTCGCCGTGTCGATCCGGGTCTGCAGCTCGCGCATGAACTCGCCGCGCTTGAGGCCGGCGGGGATGGGCGGCAGGTATTCGAAGACGATCGTGCCGGGCGGACGCAGCCAGCCGCGCGGCCAGTGGACGCCGCAGTTCAGGGCCAGGGGGGTGACCGGCAGGTTCATCTCGCGATAGAGGGCGGCGATGCCGGGCTTGTAGTCGCCGGGAACCCCGACATCGCCGCGCGTGCCTTCCGGGAAGATCACGACCTGGCGAGTTTCCTTCATGCGGTCGACGGCGTCGCGCACCAGCTTCTTCAGCGCCGCCGAGTGGCCCGCGCGGTCGACCACGATCATGCCGGCCTTCAGCCCGTGCCAGCCGAACAGCGGCACCATCAGCAGTTCCTTCTTCATCACGAAGCAGGCGTCGGGCAGCAGGGCGAACTGGCTGAAGACGTCGAACATCGACTGGTGCTTGGCCGCGACCAGGGCCGGGCCGGTGGGTCGGAACTGCTCGCCCCGCACCTCGACCCTGATGCCGGCCAGCCAGCGCAGGGCCCAGATCAGGCCCTTGGACCAGGTCGACAGCGACCAGGTGTTGGCGCGGCGGGGCAGGGGATAGGTGACGATCATGCCGATCGCCCAGACCACCGACCACAGCCAGAAGAACAGCTGGAACAGGAACGAACGCAGATAGATCAAGACGCTTCCTTCGCCGGTCCGCCGGCTTTTTCATCGGCCTTTTCCCTGGGACCCAGCTTGAGGAACGCCTCGCGGCCCAGGATCGCCAGGTACTTGCAGTATTCCACGATCATCCGCCGGGCGCTCGTGCCGCCTTTCCACCAGCGATGGGCGTTCAGGCTCTCGGTGACCACCGGATAGGGGTGCAGGGCCACGTCGGGCATGGCCGCGTGCAGCTCCAGCATCGAGCGCGGCATGTGGTAGTCGGCGGTGACCACGATCAGGCTGTGATAGTCCTTGGCCTTGGCCCATTCGGCGCTTTCGCTGGCGTTGCCGACGGTGTCGGCGGCGGCGTAGCCCAGGTCGACGCAGCAGTCGTAGATCGGCCGCACCGCCTTGGTCACGCCCAGCACGTCGTCGCGCGAGGCCTCGCGGTTGACGCCCGAGATCAGCAGACGCTTGCCCTTGCCGGCCTCCAGCAGCTTGGTCGCCGCCTCCAGCCGCACGTTCGAGGCCCCGGTCAGCACCACCACCCCGTCGGCCACCGGCGGCTCCTGGGCCGGCGTGGACTGGTCGACCCGGCTGGTGAAGGCCAGCAGGCCCACGAACCAGATCATCACCAGGATCAGCAGCGCGGCGAAGCTCTTCACGGCATGGCCCTCAACAGGCGCAGGGAAGCGGCGCGCGCGGCGATCCCGGCCACCAGCGCCGCCACCAGCGGGCAGGGCAAGGGCGCCAGGAGGTCGATCCACGCCAGCGGCAGGACCGGCGTTAATCCCTGGCCGCCCCCCACGAGCCGCGCCCCCGCCCCGATCATGGCCGCGCCCGCCCCGCCCAGCAAGCCGGCGAAGAAGGCCATGCCGGCGAAGCGGTTCTGGAACAGGTTGGCGATGAAGCCGTCCTCGGCCCCCGACAGGTGCAGCACCTCGACGATGTCGTGGCGGGCGGTCAGGGCGGCGCGGGTCGCGAAGACGATCACCGCGGCCGCCGCCGTGGCGATCAGGCCGAAGACGCCAATGGCCGCCCAGGCGGCCAGGCGCGCGGCGCGCTCGATGTCGGCGATCCAGCGGCTGTGGTCGTCGACCACGGCATCGACATTGGCGTCCTTCAGCGCCTTGGCCAGGGTGGCGGCGGTGGCGGGGGCCCTGGGGTCGAGGTCCAGGGTCACCAGGCGCGGCACGGGCAGGTCGGCGACCAGGGCCTCGCGGCCGATCCAGGGTTCCAGCAGGGCCTCGGCCTTGTCCTTGGGCAGGGCGCGGGCCTCGGTCACGCCGCGCACGCCCGACAGGGTCTCGGCGGCGCGGGCCGCGGCGCTGTCGGGGCTTTCGCTGGCCCGCGGGCGGACCACCACCGTGGCCGAGCCGGTCAGCTGGGCGGTCCAGCCGGTGGCCGCGCGGGTCGAGGCCAGGGCCGCCAGGGCCGTCAGGCAGGCCAGGAAGCACAGCACCGCGACCACGAACACCAGCGAGCCGTCGCGCGCGTCGCGCGGCGGCAGCAGCTGGCCCGGCTTCCAGCGGGCGACGGAGAAGCGGTCGCTCACGCCCCGCCCCCCGTGTAGTCGTCGTAGCCGTCGTCGTCGTCCTGGTCCGGTTCCTCGCCGGCGACGTCGACCAGGCGGCCGTTCTCCAGGTGCAGGGTGGGGCGGTTGGCGCGGGCGACCAGGTCCTCGTCGTGGGTGGCGATCAGCACCGTGGTGCCCAGGCGGTTCAGTTCGACGAACAGCCGTAGCAGGCGCAGCGACATGGCCGGATCGACATTGCCGGTCGGCTCGTCGGCCAGCAGCACGTCGGGGCGGTCGACCACGGCGCGGGCGATGGCCAGGCGCTGCTTCTCGCCGCCCGACAGGGTGGCGGGCAGGGCGTGCATCCGGTCGCCCAGCCCCACCCATTGCAGCAGCTCGGCCACGTCGTCGCGATAGCTGGCCGGCTTGCGGCCGGCGATGCGCAGCGGCAGGGCGGCGTTGTCGAACACCGGCAGGTGGTCCAGCAGGCGGAAGTCCTGGAACACCACCCCGATGCGGCGGCGCACGAACGGCAGGTCCTCGGGCCGGGTCAGGCTGATGTCGCGGCCGAACAGCTCGACGCGACCCCGTGACGCACGGTGGGCCAGGTAGATCAGTTTCAGCAGCGAACTCTTGCCCGCGCCCGACGGGCCGGTGAGGAAATGGAAAGACCCTGGGTGTAGGGTGAACCTGAGATCGCTGAGCGTTTCCGGCCCCCGTCCATACCGCATCGAGACCCCCTCGAAGCGCACGACGGGGACGGAGCCGCCATCCTGGACGTCTGCGGTGCGCAAGGGTGTGTCGCTGGGTCGTGTGGACATGGCTGGCAAAATCGGCGACCTCGTGTGTAGGAGCGGGGAGCGTCCGATTCGCGGCCATGATACTGACCTGTCCCGAGTGCGCCAGCCGCTATTTCGTCGATGACTCCAAGGTCGGCGCGGCTGGTCGTGTCGTGCGTTGCGCGGCCTGCGGGACGCGCTGGACGGCCCGCAACGAAGACGCCCTGGATCTGTTCGACGAGCCCTCGGCCGCCGACCTGGCGGGCGAGCCGAACCTGACCGCCCTGGACGGCGCGGCCAACCCCGCCGACGATTCCCAGACTCCCGTCGACCAGCTGCCGGGCGAGGAACTGCCCAAGGTGTTCCGGGCCCGGGCCGACGCCGAGCGCCGCCTGAAGGAAGCCAAGACCACGGGGATCATCTGGGGCGGCATGGTCGCCGTGATGGTTCTGATGCTGGTGGCCGCCGGCGTGTTCCGCATGAACGTCGCCCACCTGTGGCCCAGCACGGCGGGCGCCTACGCCTTCGCCCGCATGCCCGTGAACAATGTCGGCCTGGTGGTCGAGGACCTGAAGGCCGAGCCCTCGATGCAGGACGGCCACGCCGTCATCACCGTCACGGGCGTGCTGCGCAACATCACCGACCATGCGGTGACCACCCCGCCGCTGCGCGTGGCCCTACTGAACAAGCACGAGAAGCGGGTGGCCGGGAAGCTGGCGGCCGCCGCCGATCCGCTGATTCCGCCCAACCAGACCCGGCACTTCTCGGTGACCCTGCTGGATCCGCCGCGCACGGCCAACACCCTGGAGATCGGCTTCGCCCTCGAGCGGGGCGCGGCCGGCCACGCCGGCCCCGCGGGCCACGTCGAGACGGTCTCCAACCCCGAGGCGCCTTCGCTGCGGGGCGTCCAGGACCAGCCGGCCGAGCTGGCGGCGGGCGCGGCGCCTTCGGTGGAAGACACGCAAGAGACTGGACATGAGCCCCCAGGTCATGAGACCGGAGCGGTCGACCCGGCCCCGGCCGACCATCATTGACCCAGAAAACCTGACATGACCGATCGCTCCGCCCCCGAAGTTCTGATTTCCCAGGAAGAAATCGCCGAGCGGGTGGAAGCCCTGGCCAAGGTCATCGCCCCGCGCATCGACAACGACACCGTCGCCGTCTGCCTGCTGACCGGCGGCCTGTGGTTCGCCGCCGACCTGACCCGGGCCCTGTGGCGCGCCGGCCGCGACGTGCGCTTCGACGCCCTGTGGCTGGCCTCCTACCATGACGAGCGCAAGAGCTCGGGTCGCTGCGAGGTCCGCGCCGACCTGCAGCGCCCGCTGGTCGGCCGCCGCGCCTTGGTGGTTGACGACGTGCTCGACACCGGCCTGTCGCTGGGCGAGGCCGCCCGCCTGGTCAAGGACGCCGGCGCCAGCGAGGTCCTGACCGCCGTCTTCGCCCGCAAGCCCTGGGACAAGCCGCGCATCGAGCCCGACTTCGTGGCCTGGGAAGCCCCGGCCCGCTACCTGGTCGGCTACGGCCTGGACGACGAGGGCAAGAGCCGCGGCCTGCCGTATATCGGGGCGCTGGACTAGGATCCTAGACCCTCCTCCCGTGGGGGAGGCGGCGCGAAGGCGCCGGTGGGGGGCGCGGACCCATGTCGGCCAACTCCCCCCCTCCGTCGGCTGCGCCGACACCTCCCCCACAGGGGGAGGATCTCCGGCTGGCTCAAACCCAGTCCGGCGTCACGTCCCGGGCCAGGATCTCCTCGTACGACGGCCGCGCGCGGATCACGGCGAACCGGTCGCCGTCGACCAGCACCTCGGGCACCAGCGGCCGGGTGTTGTACTCGCTGGCCATGGCCGCGCCGTAGGCCCCGGCCGACATGAAGGCCACCAGCTCGCCCGCCGCCAGCGGGGGCAAGGCGCGCTCACGTGTAAACGTGTCGCCGGTCTCGCAGATCGGGCCGACCACGTCGTAGGTCGTCTCGCCGGTCCGGGGGATCACCGGCCGGATGTCGTGGAAGGCGTCGTACATGGCCGGCCGGATCAGGTCGTTCATCGCCGCGTCGATGACCAGGAAGCGCTTGCCCTCCGGCCGCGCGTGGACGTGGATCACCTCGCTGACCAGCACCCCGGCGTTGGCCGCGATCACCCGGCCCGGCTCGAAGGCCAGCTTGACGGGCAGGTCCTGGACCGCCTCGGCGACCATGACCGCGAACTCGGCCGGCGAGGGCGGTTCGGGCATGTCGAAATAGGGCACGCCCAGGCCGCCGCCCAGGTCCAGGCGCTCGACGTGCAGGCCTTCGCCCAGCAGTTGTTCGACCAGGCCCCGCATCTTGCCGAAGGCCGCCCGCATGGGCGTCAGGTCGGTGATCTGGCTGCCGATGTGGCAGGCCACGCCGATCGGCTCGAGATGGGCGTGGTTGCTGGCGTTGGCGTAGAGGCGGGCGGCCTCGGCGAACGACACCCCGAACTTGTTCTCGGACTTGCCGGTGGCGATCTTGGCGTGGCCGCCGGCCGCGACGTCCGGATTGACCCGGAACGCCACCTTCGCCCTCAGGCCCAGGTCCGCCGCGATTTCGGCGATCAGGTTCAGCTCGGGCTCGGACTCGACATTGATCTCGGCGACGCCGGCCTTCAGGGCGAAGGCGATCTCGCCGCGCTTCTTGCCCACGCCCGAGAACACGATCCGCTCGCCGGGGATGCCCGCGGCCAGGGCCCGGCGGACCTCGCCCTCCGACACCGTGTCGGCGCCGGCGCCCAGGTTGCCCAGCACCTTCAGCACCGCGATGTTGGAATTGGCCTTCACCGCGTAGGCGACCAGCGGGTCGGCGATCCCGGCGGCGACCAGGGCGTCGCGGAACACCGTGAAGTGCCGCTCCAGGGTGGCGCGGGAATAGACATAGACCGGCGTGCCGACCTCGGCCGCGATGCGCGCCAGCGGGACGCCTTCGCAGGCCAGGCCCTCGGGGCCGTATTCGAAATGGTTCACGTCAGTACTTTCTGGCGGCGTGGGCCGTGCGTCCTTCGAGGCCCGCTGCGCGGGCGCCTCAGGATGAGGAACTTTGTTGCTGCTGATTCCTCATCCTGAGGTGCGAGCCGCAGGCGAGCCTCGAAGGACGCAGGGCGGTCTCGATGTCAGTTGCCCTGGGCGCTGGGGAAGCCGGCGCCGGAGGGACCGCCGAACGGGTCGGGCGTGCCGCTCAGCGGCGCGGCGCGGGTCGTGCGGTTGCTCGAGGCCGGGTCGATGTTCTCCTGCGTGCCGTTGGCGCGGGCGGGCTGGTTGGCGGTGGCCGAGCCCTTGCGTCGTTCGGCCTCGTAGGCGGCCTTCTTCTGGGCGTTCCACAGCGGGGCGGGGCGCTCCAGCTCGGCCTGCTTGCCGCAGGCGGCCGCCGACAGGGCCAGGGCGGCGACGACGAGGACGGTGAGGGGACGGATCATCCGAGCAGTTCCTTCCAACGCGCGATCTGGGCGCGAACCTGGGCGGGAGCGGTCCCGCCATAACTCATCCGGCTGGCCGCCGAGGCGGCCGGGGTCAGCACGGCGTAGACCGCGTCGGTGATCCGGGGCTCGATGGCCTGGAACTCCGCCAGCGACAGGTCGGCCAGGTCGAGGCCTCGCGTCTCCGCCGCCTTGACGGCCGAGCCTGTCACGTGGTGGGCGTCGCGGAAAGGCATGTTCAGTTCGCGGACCAGCCAGTCGGCCAGGTCGGTGGCCGTCGAGAAGCCCGCGCCGGCGGCCGCGGCCATCTTCTCGGTGTCCGGCGTCAGGTCCGACACCATGCCGGCCATGGCCAGCAGGGACAGCTCCAGGGCGTCGAAGGCCTCGAAGGTGGGGACCTTGTCCTCCTGCATGTCCTTGGAATAGGCCAGGGGCAGGCCCTTCATGACCACGGTCAGGGTGGTCAGCGAGCCGAGGATTCGGCCGACCTTGGCGCGGATCAGCTCGGCCGCGTCGGGGTTCTTCTTCTGCGGCATGATCGAGCTGCCGGTCGTGAAGGCGTCGGTCAGCTTGACGAAGCCGAACATCGGCGTCGTCCACAGCACGATCTCCTCGGCCAGGCGCGACAGGTGCGTGGCGGTGATCGAGGCGGCCGACAGGGCCTCCAGGGCGAAGTCGCGGGCCGAGACGCTGTCCAGCGAATTGGCGGTCGGGCGGTCGAAGCCCAGCGAGGCGGCTGTCTGGTGGCGGTCGATCGGGAAGGGCGAGCCGGCCAGGGCCGCCGCGCCCAGCGGGCACTCGTTCATCCGGGCCCGGGCGTCGCGGAACCGCGAGGCGTCGCGGCCGAACATCTCGACATAGGCCATCAGGTGGTGGCCGAAGGTCACCGGCTGGGCCGGCTGCAGGTGGGTGAAGCCCGGCATCAGGGCGTCGGCATGGGCGTCGGCCTGGGCCACCAGCGCCCGCTGCAGGGCCTCCAGCTGGCCCGCCGAACGCTCGCAGGCCTCGCGCACCCACAGGCGGAAGTCGACGGCCACCTGGTCGTTGCGCGAGCGGGCGGTGTGCAGCCGGCCGGCCGTCGGGCCGATCAGCTCGCGCAGCCGCGCCTCGATGTTCATGTGGATGTCTTCGTACTCGTCGCGGAACGGGAAGGCCCCGGCCGTGATCTCGCCCTCGACGGCGTCCAGGCCCTTGAGGATTTCCTCGCCGTCTTCCCTTGCAATCACGCCTTGGCTGATCAACATCCGCGCATGGGCGCGGGAGCCCGCCAGGTCCTGCGCCCACAGGCGCTTGTCGAAGCCGATGCTGACGTTGATCGCCTGCATCAGCTCCGCCGGCTTGGCCGAGAACCTGCCGCCCCACATGGCTTGGCCCTGGCCGTTCGCGGCGGGCTTATCAGAGGCGTTGTCGGTCATATGAGCGAATTCCAGTCGGACAGGGAAGAAGCCGCGCGCAAGCTCGGCCCGCTGAAGTGGGTGATCGGCACCGTTCTGCTGATCGGCGTCGCGGCGGTTCTATACGTCATCGCTCAGGCTTCGTTCAAACCCGCAGGCGCCCTCGACCTCAAGGAATTCAAGAAAGCGTCCTTAGAGAAGCTGGACGTGCCCGCCCAGCCGCGCCCCGCGCCGGCCACGATGTTCACCGACGGGGACGGAAAGGAACTGACCCTGGCCGATTTCAAGGGCCAGGTGGTGGTGATGAACCTCTGGGCCACCTGGTGCGCGCCCTGCAAGAAGGAGATGCCCACCCTGGGGAAGCTGCAGGCCGCCTACGCCACCCAGCCGCTGAAGGTGCTGCCGATCAGCGTCGACAAGGACGTCGACCTCAACCTGGTCCAGGCCGAGATGGCCGCCAACCCGCCGCTGCGGGTCTATCGCGACAAGAACTACAAGATGTCGTTCGACCTGGAACCCCGCGCCGCCGGCTATCCGACCACGGTCATCTACGACAAGCAGGGGCGCGAGCGGGCGCGGATGTCGGGCGAGGCCGACTGGTCCAGCCCGGAGGCCCGGGGCCTGGTGGAGGCCCTTCTCCGCGAGCATTGACGCCCAGGGCTGAAGAGCAGCGGGGCGCACGCTTAAGGATATCGCTGTTTTTTGAATTGACCCCTCAACGACCGCGTGTCCACTCTGGCGTGCAATCCTGGATTTGGGCTGCCAACGCTACCCGGACGACTGAGATTGTTACCCGCCCGCTTGTCCGGGCATTGGATCGGCTATCTCTAGGAGACACTCCATGGCGACTGGCGTAGTGAAATGGTTCAACGGCACCAAGGGCTTCGGCTTCATCCAGCCCGATGACGGCGGCAAGGACGTGTTCGTCCACATCAGCGCCGTCGAGCGCGCGGGCCTGCGCAGCCTGGACGAAGGCCAGAAGGTCAGCTTCGACACCGCCGAGGAGCGCGGCAAGATCGCGGCGGCCAACCTGAAGCCGCTTTAAGGCGCGAGACCTTTCGTTTCGATAGGCCAGTTTCGCGGGCGCCGGTTCAACGAACCGGCGCCCGCCTGCTATGGAAGGCCCGATGACCGTCGATTCCCGCCGTCTTGAAATCGTCGCCGATCGCGCCTGGCCGGCGCGCCAGAGCGGGGCGCTGGGCGGCTGGCGGCTGAACGCCTCGGACGGCTGGTCGCTGCGGATCAACGCCTGCTGGCCTCTGGGCGAGCCGGACCGGCCGATCGACGAGGCCATCGCCGCGGCCGAGGCCTTCTACGCCGCGCGCGGCCTGCCCGCCCGCTTCAAGCTGTCGGACGGGGCGGTGGTCCCGGCCAACCTGTCCGAGCACCTGCGGGCCCGCGGCTACCGGCCCACCCACGGCACCGTGGTGATGGTGGGCGAGGCGGCGGGAACGATCGCCGGGGCGGCGGACGCCGCCGTGACGCTGTCCGACGCGCCCGACCCGGCCTTCGAGGCGGTGCTGACCGCCAGCGCCGCCGGCAACGTCGCCGACGCCCGCGAGCGCCTGGACGCCCTGGGGCGGATCCCCGCGCCCGCCCGTTTCGCGCGGCTGGAGATCGACGGCGAGGTCGCGGCCCTGGGGGCGGCGGCGGTCGACGGCGAATGGGCGGGGATCTTCGGCATGCGCACCCTGCCGGATCATCGCCGCAAGGGCCTGGCCCGGCGGGTTCTGGCGGCCCTGCTGCACGAGGCCCAGGCCCTGGGCGCCCGCCGCGCCTATCTGCAGGTCGAAACCGACAACGCGCCGGCCATCGCGCTCTACAGCGGCCTGGGGTTCGTGCCGGCCTATGGCTACCGATACTGGGTAGTGGAATAGGCGCGGAGGGCGGCCGGAGACGCCGCCGCCGACGTTGACTTGGCCCGCCCGCCGGAGGCTTCAAGGCGGCGAGACCCGAACAGGGCTCAGCGCCGCAGGCTTCCGGATAACGATGGCGCGGAGCGGTCTGGCTTCGTCGAAACGGTTACTACTCAAACACTCCGGACGATGTCCGGCGCTCCGCGACCCTTTCCATTCCCTCAGCGGGTTTCCGCGTGAGGGCGCGAAGCCGCGCCAATCAGATCCTCCCCCCGTGGGGGAGGTGTCGCCCAAAGGGCGACGGAGGGGGGAGTGATCGGCGGATGGCCGCAACCCGGATCGACGATCTCCAAACTCCCCCCACCGATCGCTGCGCGATCGCCTCCCCCACAGGGGAGGGTCGGATCGGGCTAGATCCTCCCCTCTGGGGATGCAGCCCGAAGGGCCGGAGGGGCGCGGCGGAACCCCAAAGAAGCCTGCGGCGGAGAGGAAGGGTCAATCCAGGTCGAAGACGAACTTGTCATGTTCCGGATGCAGGCAGCTCTGGTCGATCGGCGCGGTCGGGTCGGCCAGGAAGCCGCGGATCATCCGGCGGGCGCAGGCGCTGCCGCGCGAGACGCCGTGGGTGGTGTTGGGGATGATCGTCAGCTGGCCCTTGGGGAACCGGCCGACCGCCGCCTTGGCCACGTCCGGCGGGCAGCCGGGATCGATCTCGGCGGCCAGGAACAGGGTGGGGATCGGGCTGGAGACCGGCTGGGCCTCGACCGGGTCGGGCTTGCCGACGTCATAGGCCTGGCAGACCTGGAACAGGCGGTCGAACGACTTCTCGGCCAGGCGGCTGACCGGGTCGCGCTGGGCGCCCTTGCGGGTCGCCTCCCGGCTCTCGAACGGCAGTTCCTCCTTGCACAGGTGCGTGAAGAACTGGGCCTCGCGATAGCCGGCCCCGGCGCGGGTGTCGTCCAGGGCCGACAGGTCGCCGGCCGCGAACTTGGCCACCGTGGCGGGCAGGGCGCGGGCGTCGGGGCCGCTGTAGGCGGCGTCCATCAGGAAGCCGCCCAGGAGGTCGGCGGTGTAGGTCTGGCCGTTCTGGACCACCGGCGCGGCCAGCAGCCTGGCCGCCACGCCGTCCAGGTCGGCGCCGGGATGCGGATACTTGGCGTTGCAGGCGGCGTCCTCGGCGCAGCGCCTGAAGATCACCTTCACCGCGTCCGAAATCATCTCCGGTCCGCCCTGCGCCCACTGGGCCTCCGGCGTCCAGGGCGAGTCCAGCACCACGGCCCGCACGCCGGACGGGTCGTGCTTGACCACGGCCAGGGCGATGCGGGTGCCGTACGACACGCCGAACAGGTCGACCTGCTTAAGGCCCAGGGTCTTGCGCAGGTCCTGGATGTCCTTGACCACCTCCTCGGCGTTGTAGCGCGACAGGTCGACGCCGGAGGCCTTCAGGCGCTGGCCACAGGCGATCAGCTGCTGGGCGGCTGCGTCGCTCAGCGGGCCGGCGTCGTTGAGGGCCACCACGCCGCAGTCGAGGGTCGGCGAGGCCACCCCGCCGCCGCGCTGGTCGAAATAGATCCAGTCCTGGTCGACGGCGATCAGCTCGCGGCCGGATGCGCCGCGCAGGGACCGGCCGATATTTTCGACCACCCCGCCGCCGGGGCCGCCGTGCAGGAAGATCACCGGGACCGCGCCCGGCTTGGGGGCGCTGGCCTTGACGATCGTCACCGGCAGGGCGACGCGTCGCGGGCTGGGTCCACCGCGGGTCTCGTCGACCGTGAGGGTTCCGCACTGGATTCTGTTGGCCACGCCCGAATAGTCGCCGGCGCACGGCCCGGGCGTGAACTTCGGCTCGGCGGCGTGGGCGGCACCGGCGGCCAGGGCGAGGGCGGCGAACGCGCCGGAAAGGGCGGCGCCCCAGATCATCTTGCGCATGTGAGTCCCGTGGTGCTGAGGCCCAGCAGTGAGCATGGCGGCGGGGAGGGGACAAGGGCGGGTTTGGGGCGCGGCGCCGGCGCCTCAGTGGAAGGGATCACCGGTCACCCGGTCATAGGCCCAGCGCCGTACGAGGGCCCAAATGGCGCAGGCGATCCCCGCCAGCAGACAAATGACGCTGATGATCGCGCCGCAGATCAGAAGCCGGACCCAAAAGCCGTCGCTTCCCTCGCGGGGTATGAACAGGATGCGGACCAGGAGGGGCAGACCCACCGCGGCGGCCGCGCCGCCCGCGCCCTTGAAGAAGGCGATCCAGGGGGCGTCCGGTTCCTTGAGTATCTCCCCCAACGCCTTTTTCCTCGCAGCGGCCTTCCAAGCTTGACCCTAGGAGGCGGAGAGCGGCCAGGCAACGCCACGCCACGCCACCTCCGGAACGGTGCGGGGCCCCAAGGGTGTGTGAGGGTCAACAAGTTTACAAAACAAACAAGTTGATACATGGTTGAGTCATCGCAACGGAGCCCCGGCCATGCACGCGCCTCTGAAACCCCTCGAAAATCCCGCCCAGACCGGCGCCTTGGCGGACGCCTCGGCCCGCAACGCGCCCATCGGCGCCCTGCGCGCCTTCCTGACCCTGCTGGTCATCGCCCATCACGCGGTGCTGACCTACCACCCGTATGCGCCCCCTCCGAAGGGCTTCGTCGAGCCGCCGATCCTGTGGACGGCGTTCCCGGTCGTGGACCCGCAGAGGTTCGCGGGCTTCGGCCTGCTGACCCTGGTCAACGACCTGTTCTTCATGTCGCTGATGTTCCTGGTCTCGGGCCTGTTCGTCGCCGAAAGCCTGAAGGCCAAGGGAACAGCCGGGTTCCTGAAGGGCAGGGCCCTGCGGCTGGGCGTTCCGTTCGTGATGGGGGCGGGGCTGCTGGCCCCGCTGGCCTATTATCCGGCCTGGCTGCAGTCGGGCGGGGCGCCGTCGCTGGCCGCCTATGCGAAAGCCTGGACCAGCCTGCCGTTCTGGCCCAGCGGCCCGGCCTGGTTCCTGTGGGTGCTGCTGGCCTTCGGCGCCGTCGCCGCCGCGCTGGACGGCCTGTTCCCCAGACTGATCTCGGCGCTGGGGCGGTGGACGCAGGGCGCCGCGAGGCGGCCCGGCCGCGCCTTCCTGGTTCTGGCCGCGGCCAGCGCCCTGGCCTATGTGCCCCTGAACATGACGCTGCCCTTCGGCCACTGGACGACGGTGGGACCGTTCCTGGTCCAGACCGGCCGCGTCGGCCACTACCTGGTCTATTTCCTGGCCGGCCTGGCGTTGGGGGCGGCGGGCGTGGGCCAGGGCCTGACCGATCCGCAGGGCGCTTTGGCCCGTCGCTGGTGGGCCTGGCAGATCCCGCCGGTCCCGGCGGTGATCGCGGCGGTGGCCGTCTTCATCCTCGCCTTCTCGCCCAACCCGCCGCCCAAGGCGGTGCTGGACGTGGTCGGCGGCCTGGCCTTCGTCCTGGCCTGCGCCAGCCTGTCGTTCGCGGTCCTGGCGGTGTTCCTGCGCTTCGTCCGCAAGACCGGTCCGCTGGGCGCCAGCCTGCAGGTCAACGCCTACGGCATGTACCTGATCCACTACGTCTTCACCGCCTGGCTGGGCTGGCTGCTGCTGCCCCAGGACTGGGGCGGGCTGGCCAAGGGCCTGGTGGCGTTCGGCGGGGCCGTGGTCCTCAGCTGGCTGACGACGATGGCGCTGCGCCGCATGCCGCTGTTGGGACGAATCCTGTGAACGGCCATGATGCGACATTGAAGGGGGCCTTGCCCATGAACGACGAGATCAAGTCGGTCCAGGACGACCTGGCGTTCCTGCGGACGGTGGCTGAGGGGCGCGGCGGCGGGATGGGCGTGGCCGGCGCCGCGCTCTACGGCTCGGCCGGGATGCTCTACGGGATCCAGTGCCTGAGCTACTATCTCCAGGAGGTCGGGATCGTCCGCCTGTCGCCGACCGCCAACATCATCATGGCCTGGGCGCCGACCGTGATCTTCCTGGTGCTGATGACGATCGTGATCATCATCGACCGCAAGCGGCCCGCGGTCGGGGTGACCAGCCGGGCGGTCAATTCCGCCTTCGCCGGGGCGGGCATCGCGAACCTGGCCCTGGTCCTGGTCTTCGCCAGCGCCGCCGAGCGTCATCACGACTTCCACTACTGGCTGTTCCACCCGGCCGTGGTCTTCGTGCTGCAGGGCGCGGTCTGGTACGTGATCTTCATGCTGCGCCGGCGCTGGTGGACGGCGCTGGTGGCCGCCGGCTGGCTGGTGTCGGGCGTGGCGCTGGGCATGCTGATCGAGCGCGCTGACCTCTATCTGCTGATCGCGACCCTCAGTCTGGTCCTGCTGATGGCGGTCCCGGGCTTCGGAATGATGCGCCAGGCCCTGCGGGCCTCGGCGGCCTGAGGCGAGCGTGGGCGGCAGGTTTGACATCAGCGGGCTGGACGACGTCATCCACGGCCGGGTGCGGCTGGGGATCGTCGCCTACCTGGCCAGCGCCGAGGTGGCGGACTTCACTGAGCTGAAGGACCTGCTGGAAGTGACCCAGGGCAACCTGTCGGTCCACCTGCGCAAGCTGGAGGACGCCGGCTACGTGGCGATCGACAAGAGCTTCGTCGGCCGCAAGCCCCTGACCCGCGTCCGCCTGACCGAGCCGGGCCGGGCGGCGTTCGGGGCCTATCTGAAGGCGATGGGACAGCTGGTGGAGCAGGCGGGCGGCGGCTAGAGCATCGCGCGGAAAAGTGGACGCCGGTTTTCCGCGAAAGCGATGCGGAGACAATAGATCTAGAGCCCCATCTCCGCCCGCAGCCGCGCCGGCGTCACGCCCGCCGCCCTCAGCTCCCGCAGCGTCTGGGCCTTGTCGCGCTTGGCGTAGCGCCTGCCGTCCGGGCCGACCAGCAGGCGGTGGTGGCGATAGGTCGGGGTCGGCAGGTCCAGCAGGGCCTGCAGCAGGCGCTGGATGTGGGCGGCCTCGAACAGGTCCTGGCCGCGGACCACGTGGGTGATCCCCTGCAGGGCGTCGTCCAGCACGACCGCCAGGTGATAGGCCACCCCGACGTCCTTGCGGGCCAGGACGATGTCGCCGGCGGTCTCTGGGCGGGCGTGGATCGCGCCGGTCTCGCCGTCCGGTCCCGCCCCCTCCTCGACGAAGCCGAGACCGTCGAAGCCGCCCAGCGCGTCGCGGGCCGCCTCCAGCGACAGCCGCCAGGCGAAGGCCTCGCCGCGCTCCAGCCGCGCGGCCTCCTCGTCGGGATGCAGCGGGCCGCCGACGAACGGCTGGGCCGGTCCGTGCGGGGCGCGGCCGATGTCCAGCTCCTTGCGGGTGCGGAAGCAGCGATAGACCAGGCCCTTGCCGCGCAGGGTCTCGATGGCCTGGTGATAGTCGGCCAGGTGCTCGGACTGGCGGCGCACGGGCCGTTCCCAGGACACGCCCAGCCAGGCCAGGTCCTCCAGGATCGCGGCCTCGTATTCGGGGCGGCTGCGGGTGGCGTCGATGTCCTCGATCCGCAGCACGAACCGGCCGCCGGCGGCCCGGGCGGCGTCGAAGGCGGTCAGGGCCGAGAAGGCGTGGCCGCGATGCAGGTGGCCGGTCGGGGAGGGGGCGAAGCGGGTGGCGAAGCGCAAGCGGACCTAGGCCTGGTCGAGCTTGGCGAACATGCCCAGGTGTTCGAACACCGCGCGGAGGAAGGCCTCCTCGCCGCCCAGGGCTTCCTTCAGGGAATCGAACTGCTTGAAGCTGGCCATCTCGGCCAGGCCATGGGCGGCGCACCAGGCGGCGATGGTCGCCAGCTCCAGGTCGATCGGCGAAACCGTCCCGCCGCTACGCTCGCCGATGGTGTTGCGCACCTGGCAATAGGCCCCTTCCTCCTTCATCTGCTCGGGCAGGGCGTCCTTGTCGCGCGAGCAGTCGTACATCACCCGATAGAGGGCGGGGTTGTCGCGGGCGAAGCGGACATAGGCCACGCCGAGGCCCGTCATCCGCTCCTTGCTGTCGACCGCCTTCAGGCGCGCCTCGGTCAGGGCCGTATCCAGGGCGGCCCAGCCCTCGTGAGCGACGGCGTCCAGCAGTTCGCCCTTGTCCTTGAAATGGTGGTAGGGCGCGGCTGGGCTGACCCCCGCCTCCCGGGCCACGGCCCGCAGCGAAAGCGCCGCCGGACCCTCGGTCTCGAGGATGCGGCGAGCGGCCTCGACCAGGGCGCGGCTGAGGTCGCCGTGGTGGTAGGGGCGGGCTTCGGAGGCGGCGATCTGTGTCATCTCGGACACTGTAACCGTTCCTGTTCAAAAATCCATCCTAACGGCGTAAAGATTATCTTGACGCCGTTCAGATCGGTGTTATCTAAGCATCGTCCAGATCGAACTCGGTCGGGACCGGGGTGACGGCCTTCACAATCACCGCGCCCTGCAAACCAAACTCAAGGATGTGTGTGATGACCAATACGCTCTTCGCCTTCGAAACCGTTCTCGACCGCATGGCCGTGGGCTTCTTCCTGGCCGCCGCCGTCGGCGTCGCCGCCGCTCTGGTGGGCGTGGCGATCTAAGCCTCGGCAGCGCTCGTGGCCGACGGGGCCAGTGGATCTCCATCCCCTCCCGCCGACACGATCGCCGTCGAACCTCTTCGCCGAAGTGTCCGAAGCCGCCCGCGCTTTTTCGCCGGCGGCTTTTGCGTGTCTTGATCCCGGAGGCCCGCGCGCCTAGGTCGGATGCTCCCCGGGCGGAACATCCCGCGCCGGGCCGGATTTTCCAACGATGACCCTTTCGTCCTCCATCGCCGGGATGCGCCGATGAGCGTGGCCTTCACCAAGGAAGGCGACAGCGAGGCGTTCGCCGCTGACCTGCTGGATCGCCCGATCTCGCCGCACCCGAACCTGGTGACGCCGCGGGGCCTGGCGCAGATCGAGGACGCGCTGGCCCAGGCCCGCGCCGCCTACAGCGCCGCCCAGGCCGGCGGCGACGTCGCCCAGGATCGCACCGCCATGGCCCGCGCCACCCGCGACCTGCGCTACTGGTCCGCCCGCCGGGCCAGCGCCCAGCTGCGCGAACGCGATCCGGCCGTCGAGGGCCTGCAGTTCGGGGGGACCGTCACCTTCGACCGCGAGGACGGCCGTCGCCAGACCTTCCGTATCGTCGGTGAGGACGAAGCCGATCCGACCCAGGGCTCGGTGTCCTACGTCTCGCCGGTGGCTCGGGCCCTGCTGGGCAAGGGCGTGGGCGACACGGCCATGGTGGCCGGGGGCGAGGTCGAGATCATCGCGATCGATTAGGGCGTGGGCGCGGGGGCTTCGAAGATGTCCATCCGGCCCGGACCCAGGGCGGGGCAATAGGCCGAATAGAACAGGACGCCCGGCCGATTCGGATCGACGGCGGGGCCGTTGTTGATCGCCTCCGAACAGTTGACCGGCGCGGCCAGGACTGCGCGCCCTCCGAAGCGCCCGTCATCGCCGCGCCGGGCGCTGTGCAAGGTCACGCGGGTCTCGGCTTTCAGGTCGCCCGAGGCGAACACCAGGGTGCGGCCGTCGGCCAGCAAGGTGGCGTCGAAGTCGTCCAGCGGGCCGTTGACGCCGGGACCGAGATTCCGCGCCAGGACCTCGCCCGCCAGGTCGCCCTCGAACAGGTCCTGCCGGCCCAGGCCGCCGTGGCCGTCCGACGAGAAGATCAGCTTGCCGTCCGCGGTCGGAAAGGGCGCCCACTCGTCGCCGGGGGTGTTGAAGCGGGGGCCGAGGTTGCGGGGGACGCCGAACGTCCCGGTCGCCGGGTCGCGGTCCACGGCGTAGAGGTCGTCGCCGCCCTGGCCGCCCGGGCGGTTGGAGAAGAAGTAGACCGTGCGACCGTCGGGCGAAAAGGCCGGGTCGAAATCGTTGTCCGGACCGTCGAACGACACCGCCTCAGGCTGGGACCAGCCCGCGCCGTCGCGGCAGGTCTGCAGGATGCGCCAGGCCGTCTTCGGCGCGCCGATCGAGCCCCACAGCACGCAGCGGCCGTCGGGGCTGAAGGCGGGCCGGACTTCGCTATCGGGCGAATCGACGACGCCCGGCAGCAGGGGGGCGGGCGGCCCGGCGGCCAGGACGGCGGCCAGGGCGATCAGGGCGAGGGGCGGCATGCGAAGGCTCCGAATGTCCGCCGCCGACCATAGCCGCCGTCGTTCATGCGCCAAGTACAAGGATGTCTTGGTTCTGTCGCCGAGTTGGCTCATCCTTTCCCTGCGTTCGGGAATGAATGGCGATTCCTGAGAATGCGTAGGAAGGAGGCCCGTCTTCAGTCCGACCGCGTATCCGCTTCATTGGGGCCCTGTCGGCTCCCAAATTCGTTGGAGCCCTCCGGGCTCCGAGGGGAGGCCCTGATGCAGGTGCTGTCCCGTCCACCGTCCGGCATGCCGGCGCTCGTCCTCAACGCCGACTATCGGCCCCTGAGCTACTATCCGCTGTCCCTCTGGCCCTGGCAGGAGGTGATCAAGGCGGTGTTCCTGGAACGGGTCGACGTGGTCTCGACCTACGACCACGTGGTGCATTCGCCCTCGTTCGAGATGAAGCTGCCCAGCGTGGTGTCGCTGAAGCAGTACGTGCCGCAGGATCGGCCGCCCGCCTTCACGCGCTTCAACCTGTTCCTGCGCGACGGGTTCAGTTGCCAGTACTGCGGTTCGCCCGACGAGCTGACCTTCGACCACGTGATCCCCCGCTCGCGCGGCGGCCGGACCACCTGGGAGAACATCGTCACCGCCTGCGCGCCCTGCAACCTGCACAAGGGCGGTCGAACGCCGCGCGAGGCGGGCATGAATCCCTTTCACGCCGCGCGCCGCCCCAGCATGCATGAACTGCAGGACCGCGGCCGCCGGTTCCCGCCGGGACACCTGCACGCCAGCTGGCTGGACTATCTGTACTGGGACATCGAGCTGGAGGCCTAGGGGCGGATCGGTATTCAAAAACGCCCCCAACCTTCGTCATTCCGGGCCTTGTGCCCGGAACCCCTTTGTCCGCCGCAGGTGTGCGAGTGTGGCGCGCTAGCGCGCCAAAGCGCTTCACGCGCAAGCTGGACCAGGGGGCTGGTACAAGGCCCGGGACGGCGGATAAAAAGTGGCGGCGAGCTTCCGCGGGCCGAGGCGAGGGCGGCCACCAGCAGGCCGTACCATTCCTCCGTTGCCCTTCTCGCGACGCCGAGTCGCGGAAAATGTCCAGAAAACAAAGCCTTATAGCTCCGCTTGCATCGACTCGCCGCCGGGCGGACCCAGAAGGACAGGGGGCTCTCGACGGGAGGGTTCGATGCTTGCCAGTCCTTCAGCGCCGCCCAGTCCGACGCTCCACGAGCGCGGGCGGGCGCTGTGCGTCAAGCGCCGGCTGCGGTGGCTGATGGCCGCCATGGCGGTGGCCAATCTCGTGCTCTGGTCCGTGGTGTTCGGGCTCTCGGGCGCAACCTAGGCGCCGCTTCACGGGTTCTCCTTCCGGCGCCTCCGGGCGAACAATCGGGAGAGAACCCCATGATGTTTGGCCATAAGAAAGAAGAAACCGGCCGTCACTTCACGCACGGCACCAGCGCTTCGACGGCCGACATGGCCAGCGACGGCAAGGTCCGGCACGAGGACAAGCATTTCGACGCGCCCCATTCCCGCGAGGCCGAGACCCCGCTGGCCGAGGGCAAAAAGCACGATCAGCTGGCCGAGAAGGTCGAATGTTCGGAAAGCCGTCAGGAAGCCCTGCTGGACGAGGGTCTGGAAGAGAGCTTCCCGGGCAGCGACCCCGTCAGCGTCAAGCGCATCACCTGACGGAGAGGTTTTCAGGCGCGTCGCGGAAAGCGCCGGGCCGCCCGGCTGGCGAAGGTGGTCGGACGATCGGCCTCCGCCCCGCCGGCCGAAGGCGGGAAGGCTGCCTGGATCACCGGCGCCAGGCGGCGTCCGTCCCGCCGGCGGTCCTGGGCGGCGATCTCGGCGAAGGTCGCCGAACCACGCTTCCGGGCCAGGGACCTGAGATTCTCGATATGGCTGGCCAAGTATACGACGCCCACGCCGACGGTGTCGGCCAGCAGGTCGCTGATCGAGGCGCTGCGGTCGGCGGTGAACATCTGGGCCAGCTCGACGCTGGCGCCCAGCAGGACCGCCGCTATGGCCAGGTCGTTGCGGCGCATGCGCGGGAAGGCCAGGAAGGAGACGGCGACCAGGCCGCCGAAGGCGATCGCGTGGGCCGCCTTGTCGCTCAGCCCGAACACCTGCTCCAGGCCCGGCCAGGGGCCCAGCATCAGCGCCGCGGCGGTCAGGGCGCCGGCCACCAGGACGGCGCGGGCGGTGGTCACGACATGGTTGGGCGTCAGCATCGGCTTCCTGCTCGCAATGAGCCCAAAGCCTTAGGGCGCCTTGGCCTACAAGCCGTGAAGGAACAGGGTCAACGGAAGATGACCAGCGCGCCGAGGCGCCCGAAACTTCGTCATCTCATGCTTCCGCGAAAACCTCGTCCTTCGGCAAGCTCAGGATGAGGTTTTCGACCGCCCCGGCCTATGAATGATCCTCATCCTGAGCCCGTCGAAGGACGAGGATCACGCACGGCCGATCCGCCTAGGGTTTCTTGCTCCCGCTCTTGGCCGCGTCGGCCTTCTTGGCGTCGTCCGCCTTCTTCCAGGCCGCGTAGTCCTCCAGGTAAGGCTGGCGGCGCAGGATCTTGGAGGCCGGGTCGACGATCACCGGGACAGTGTCGCCGACCTTGATGCGGCCAGTGTCGTCGGTCATCGGCGCGGTGACGATCTTGTCGCCGACCTTGACCTCGACCGGCATCGGGAAGGCCTTGCCGGAAGGGGTCTTCCAGCTCAGCACCAGGTCCTCGCCGTCACGCGTGGTCCGCAGTTCCGGCAGCTTGGCCTGGTAGAAATAGGCATCGAAGAACCACTGATAGTCCTTGCCGGTCACGTCGTTGACGATCGCGATGAAGTCCTTGGTCGTGGCGTAGCGGGGCGCGAAATTGCCGGGCTTGGGGTCCGGACGGCCGTAGACCAGGATGCGCACCGCCTTGAAGAACGCCGCGTCGCCGATGGTGGCGCGCAGGGTGTGCATGACGTTGGAGCCCTTGGCGTAGATGTCGTTGGCCGGACCGCTTTCGGCCTTGTAGACCTGATCCTCGGTCATCACCTTGCCGGCGACGATCGGGAACTGGTTCTTGCTGCCCACCCGCTGGGCGTTCAGGCGGGTCATGTACTCCATGTCGCCGTGCAGCCATTGCGAGAACAACGGCTGCATGTAGCTGCCCAGGCCTTCGTGGATCCACATGTCGTCCCAGTCGACATTGGTCACCTGGTTGCCGAACCACTCGTGCGACAGCTCGTGCTGGAACAGCCAGTCATAGCCGTAGACGTCCTTCTTATAGTCGTTGCCGTAGGCGTTCATGGTCTGGTGTTCCATGCCCAGGTGCGGCGTCTCCACGACGCCCAGCTTTTCCGAGCGGAACGGGTAGGGACCGATCATCTGCTCGAAGAAATCTAGGGTGGTCGGGAACTCGGCGAACAGCGCTCGGGCCTTGGCCGGATCGTCGCTCTTCAGGTACCAGTACTCGATCGGGAAACTGTCGCCGAACCGGCTCTTATAGGTGTCCTCCAGCTTCACATAGGGACCGACATTGACCGCGATGGCGTAGGTGTCCGGCTGCTTCTGGCGCCAGTGGAAGGTGCGCCAGCCGTCCTTTTCCGTGACGCCCACCAGCACGCCGCCGGCCGGGGCCGACAGCGGGGCGGGCACGGTGACGTAGAAGTCGACCAGCAGCGGCTCGCCGGTCGGGAAGTCGATGCACGGCCAGAACAGGTCGCAGCCGTCGCCCTGCACGGCGCTGGCGATCCAGGGCTCGCCGGTCGGGGCGGTCTTCCAGACGAAGCCGCCGTCCCACGGGGCCTTCTCGGCCTCGTGCGGCTGGCCGGCGTAGCGGATCTGGACCACGGTCCTGGCCCCGGCGGCGATCGGCGCGGGCGGGGTGATGGTCAGGCGGCCTTCTGGATTGGTCCAGGCCGAGGCGGGCAGGGTCTTGCCGTCGACGATCAGGGCGTCGACCGTGAAATTTCTGTCGAAGTCGAGGACGATGCGGGGCAGGGCGCTCTTGGCCGCCAGGGTCAGGGTGGCGTCGCCTTCGATCGCCTTGCGCTGCGGGATGATCTTCAGCTTCAGGTCGACATGCTCGATCGTCACCGCCGCTTCCTCGGCGGGCATCTGGCCGCCGGTGCTCAGGGTCAGGGCCGTGGTCGGCGCCGGCTTGGCCGGCGTCGCGGCCTGGGCGGCGCCGGTCAGGGCCAGCAGCGAAACGGCGCACAGGGCCGCGGCCCGGCGGTGAAACTGGGTAGGCAAAGCAAAACTCCCCTCGCGACGCGATTTTCCGGCGACATGGGTAAGCGCGGCCGCGCGGGTCGCCAAGCCGGAAGTTTCAGGGACGGTTTTTTCAGCTTTACAGAGAACGCTGGTCAGATCTTTTCGCTGATCTTGATCGCCGCGCGGCAGCCGGCCCGGATCACCGCCGACAGCAGCGGATAGGCCGGGGCCTCCAGGGCGCCCTCGCCGATGGCGATGTCCTTGTGGTGCAGTTCGTCGTCGCGGAACTGGCTGAGCTCGGCGGCCAGCGAGGGATCGCGCGCCTCCAGCTCGGCGATCTGGCCGGCATAATGCTGCTCGATCACCGTCTCCACGGCCTCGGTGCAGGCGTGGGCGGCCTTTTCGCCCAGCAGGGCCGTGCCCGCGCCCAGGGCGAAAGCGGCGGCGCGCCAGACCGGCGACATCAGGGTGGGGCGCACCTGGCGCTCGCCCAGCAGGTCGTTGAACCGGCTCAGATGGACCTGCTCATGGTCCTCCATCTCCCGCAGCTGGTCGGCGATCCGCTCGCGGCCGGGCGCCTGGCGCATCACCGCCTGCTGGCCGCGATAGATGTGCACGGCCGCCAGCTCGCCGGCCTGGTCGACCCGCAGGATCTCGGCCAGGCGCGCCTTCTGGGCGCCGAGGCCGGGACGGGGAGGGACGGGGCGGCTCATCTCAGCCGGCCTTGGGCGAGGCCGAGGGGCGCAGGCCGGCGAGGAACGAGGCGATCGCCAGGCCCAGTGAGATCACCGCGTTCCAGCCGGCCATCGACAGGCCCAGGAAGATCCACACGGCCTTGTCGCAGGACGGGGCGGCGATCTTGACGCCCTTCAGCATGGCCACCAGGTCGTCGGCCGAGGCCGCGCCGCCGGCCGCGCAGGCGGCGGGACCGGGCCACCACTTCCACTCGGCGCCGGCGTGATAGGCCGCCAGGCCCGCGCCGTACAGGAAGCCCAGGCCGATCAGCAGGACCAGCGGCTGGCGCACCCGGCCCGCCCAGGCGGTGCGCGTCAGGACGATCGTGACCAGCGCCACCGCGCCGGTGACCCAGTAGACTTCCCGCTGCTTGAGGCACAGCAGGCACGGGGCCAGCTTGCCGAAGGTCTCGAAGGCGTGGGCCGCGCCCAGCATGGCGGCGCAGGCGATGAAGGCCAGCAGCGGCCAGTGGTCGGCGGCCAGGGCGATCACCGGGCGGTCGGGGGGCAGGGCGCCGGTCGCGGCGCCCGTGCTGGTGTCTTCGCCCGTGCTGGTGTCTTGGATCGTCATCCCGCGCACGCTCCGCCGCCGCTTCCCCCCAAGAAGTGGCTCGCCGTGAGGCCGATGACAAGCAGGGCGATCAGGATGCCCGCGAACAGGGCCAGGCGCTTCTCGATCACCGGCATCATGGCCGGGCCGAACTTCTTGACCACCAGGGCGACCAGGAAGAAGCGCGCGGCGCGGGTGGCGGTCGAGGCGATGATGAACATCGGGAAGCTGAAGGCGGCCAGGCCCGAGGCGATGGTCACCAGCTTGTAGGGGATCGGGGTCAGGCCCTTGGCTAGGATCACCCAGACCCCGTACTGGTCGTACCAGCACTTGAATTCGGTCATGCCGCCGGCGTGGCCGGTGACGGTCATCAACCAGACGCCCAGCGGCTTGAGGAAGAAGCCGATCGCATAGCCCAGAATCCCGCCCAGCACCGAGGCCAGGGTGCAGATCGCCGCGTAGCGCCACGCGCGGTCCGGTCGCGCCAGCACCATCGGGGCCAGCATCACGTCGGGCGGCACGGGGAAGAACGAGCTCTCGGCGAACGAGACGGCGAACAGGCTGGCCGGGGCATGGCGGGAGGCGGCCAGGCCCATGACCCAGTCGTAGAGGCGACGCAGCATGCGGACTCCAAAATGAGGACGGCCGTAGCTAGCAGGCGACCATGACCTTGTCGCGGCGCTTGATGCGATCGCGTGCAATCCTATTGGAATTGCCGGCCCGGGTGGCTATCACGCCCGTTCGACGGCTCCAGCCGTCCCAAATTCTTCGAAAGACGATCCCATGAGCGACACGCCTCCCGACCGCCTGGCCTCCAATCCTTCGAGCCCGCACTATGACGCCGAAATTCTCGAGCGGGGCGTGGGCATCGTGTTCAACGGCGTCGAGAAGACCAATGTCGACGAGTATTGCGTCAGCGAGGGCTGGATCCGCGTCACCGCCGGCAAGGCCGTCGACCGCAAGGGCAACCCGATGACCATCAAGCTGCAGGGCGAGGTCAAGCCCTACTTCCGCAACGACAACGCCGAAGGCTGAGCCCGATGGCCCCGCGCCGCCTGATCGACCTGCCCGGCTTCGCCGACCTGGAGACCCGGGCGCTGATGAAGCCGTCGTTCGCCGATCCGGAGGCGCGGGCCCAGTTTCCGGAAATCGACCAGCTGGCGCGCGACACCTTTGGCCTCACCGCCGACGAGGCCGCCCTGGTCCCCGATCCGCCCGGTTGGGACGGGATCGACGTGAAATCGATGCGCGAGCAGGCCGACGCGTTCGAGCGGGAAGGCTGGGACGTCACCGACGACAAGCGCCGGCCGCTGCGGATCCTGGGCCACTTCAGCCATCCGCTCTGGCTGGCCCTGCGCGGCGTGGCCGGCCACCTGCCGTTCGCGCCCGAGCCGGAGGACTTCGATCCCGGGGCGTCGTCCCTGGCGGCCGAGGCGGCGAAGTTTCGGCGGGACAAGCGGTAGGGGGCGTGCGTCCTTCGAGGCCCGCTTCGCGGGCGCCTCAGGATGAGGAACGTGGCTGTGTGGGCCCCATCCTGAGGTGCGAGCCGCAGGCGAGCCTCGAAGGACGCACGGCGCTCAGCGTTTCTTCCCCAGCTCGGCGCCGATGTCCTTGATCGAATTGCCGACCTTGCGGTGGGCGGCGACCAGCTGGTCCTTGGTCACGCCCCAGCGCTTCATCCAGTATTCGACCTGATGGCGTTCGCGCGGATCCAGGCGATCCTCGTCGCGAAAGTCGCGCTTGCCCTTGGGAGCACCCATTCTCGCCTCCTTCGTCCTCCTGCGGGCCTATCCCGCGCGGCGGACGTTGTCGAGACGGACGGCAGGCGTCAGAAAAGGACCCCATGAGCGATCCCGATCTCGAAACCATGGCCCAGGACGAGCTGTCGCGCGCCATGACCCTCACCTGGCGCGACCTGAACAAGGTGATTCCCTGGGGCGACACCTTCGAGGGCATTTCCCCGGCCGGGCGCAATGTCGAGGTCGAACGCAACTATCTGTGGGTCGACCAGCCCGGCGGCGACATCCTTTGCGAGGTGACCGTCTATGGCGGCCCCAGCCGCTACGACCAGGGCGCCCGGGCGCGCGGCGTGATTTCCCGCGGACTTGCATGACCTTGATCGCGGAAACGGCCGAAGGTTCTTGACCACGGCGACAATTCTCGCCAAGTCCGCATGGGTGTTGTGGAATTTTCCAATGTCCGGGGTCGGGGCGATTGTCTCAACGAACTTCGACGCCGCCACGCGGCGCTGATCCAGATCGAACCGTCCTGGCGGCGCCCCTTCGCTGGGCGTCCGGAGGCATGGATGCACAACCACCAGGCGAAATGTCCACTTTCCTGCCCTCAGGCTTGGCCGTGATTGAGCGGGGCCGACGCGCCGCGCCAGATCGGGCCTTGTCGACGCGAGCGACCGCCAGAGTCGCGGGCGTAAGGAGGACGAAAGGAAGGCCATGGCCGCGACGGTCTCACTCATGACGCAGATGCCCCCCGAAGGCGCCCCCGAGCACGTCTCGCTGGCCGACTATCTGCCCTACCAGCTGGTCGTCGCCGCCAACGCGGTGACGCGGCTGGTGTCCCGCGCCTACGAGGACCGGTTCGGCCTCAGCATCCCGCAGTGGCGGCTGATGTCGGTGCTGGCCGAGGGGCCGCTGACCCAGCAGGCCGCCGTGGTGCGTACGGCCATGGACAAGGTGCGCGTCAGCCGCGCGGCCCAGGACCTGGTCGAGCGCCGCCTGGCCGTGCGTCTGAGCAACCGGGTCGACCGGCGGTCGCACAGCCTGGAACTGACCGCCGCCGGCCGCCGCCTGTTCGCTGAGATCGTGCCCCTGGCCCGCGCCTACGAGGCGGCCCTGCTGGCCGGCCTGGCGCCCACCGAGGTGGCGACGCTCAAGCGCCTGCTGGGCCAGCTCGAGACCGCCGCCGGCACGCTCTACGGGGCCGACACGGCGCCGGGGTCTTAGGCGCGTTTTGCCGAAAGCGACGCTGGAACTTCCCGCGGGCCTTTGCTAGACAACCCCTCCTTCGCCGACCTCGTGTCGCCGCGAAGCGCGGGCGTGGTGAAACTGGTAGACGCGCCGGACTCAAAATCCGGTTCCGAAAGGAGTGTCGGTTCGACCCCGACCGCCCGCACCAACCTCCTTTGAACTCAAGATGTCTTCCCGCGCCGCGGTCGCCAGGTGGCGACCATCAGGGCCAGCGTGGCGGCGCCGAGGGCGGCCAGGGTGGCCCAGTCGACGACCAGGGCGGCCGTCGATGCGGAGGCGCGCACCGGTCGCCTGGCCGCCGTCGCTATCGCTCGTGCTCGCTTGCCCACGGTCGTCTCGCTTGTTCGCGCCTTTCGGGGGAGCGTTCGTCGGCCGCCGGCGGTTCCGCTGAAGCTCAGTGCGCCGGATCGAAGTCGGCCTTTTCCGCGCGGACATAGGCCTCCCAGCTGGCCCGGTCGTGGAAGTCCAGCCCTTTGTCCCAGGCCGCGCCCATGTAGTAGACGAACGGCTTGCCGGGCTCGACCCGGATCAGGACCAGGTAGTTGTCGGCGTCCTGGCGCACCTCGACCAGGGCCTTGGGGTCGACCATCAGGGCGATGGCCATCGTGCCCTTCACCGGATCGGTCGGCTCCCAGTAGGACACCCGGCCCGCGCCGAGGTCGGGGGTGAACACCCCGGCCGCGCCGTGCGTGGCCTTGCGCTTGCTGATGCCGACGCCGACGATCAGCGGGCCGGGCTTGTCGGAGCTGATCGTCGAGACCATCCGCGTGAAGTTGGTCCCCAGCGGCAGGGTGAAGGTGCGGGTCTCCCAGACCTTGCGATCGACGTCGACCGGCCAGGGGGCGTAGTCGACCTTGAACTGGGCGACGTCGCCGCCGGTCTTGAGGATCTGGTAGGACTTCCAGTTGCGCGAGGTCCACAGCTTGTTGTCCTGCCACACGCCCAGGCCGCCCGCGCCGCGGAAGGTGTTGACGTCGTAGAAGTCCAGGCCCTCGCCGTGGAACGAATGCTGGTCGCCGGTGCGCAGCTGGCGGTCCATGAACGGCCAGCGGACGTTCTTGCCCCAGGCGTCGACGCCCGAGGTCGAGGGCGGCTCGGCCGCTTCCAGCGCCGGGCCGTAGATGCGGTGGGCGGTGCGGTCGTTCTCCCACAGGATGTCGCCGTAGCGGTAGTCGGCATAGACCACGACGGCGCGTGGCTTCTGGCCCTCGGCGTCGGGCCTGGGCAGCGGATTGACCACCGGCGGCATGGCCGGCGGGGCCTGGGCCGACGCCAGGGCGGGCGCGGCGAGCGCGGCGGCGAAGGCGAGGCGAAGCAGGGGCTTGGTCATCGGGCGACCTCGTGACGGCGGGGACGGCGGAAGGGGATCAGATCTCGGTGCGGCGGGCCAGTTCGCGACGCTGCTCGGCCATCTTCTGGCGGGTCTGCTGGAGGGCGTCCAGTTCGGTCACGGCCAGCAGGTCCTCGATCACCTGGGCCAGGTGGGCGTGGATCGCCTGGCGGGCGGCCCTGGGATCGCGTTGGCGCAGGGCGGCGATGATCTGGCGATGCTCCTCGACGACGTCGCCGCCGCCGTGGGCGCGAGCCCGCCGCAGCATGGCCACGCAGGCCGGCGACTGCTGGCGCAGGACCCACAGGTCCTCGACCCCGGCCTCGATGGCGGCGTTGCCCGTGGCGCGGGCGATGGCCAGGTGGAAGTCCTGCTCCAGGCGCTCGACCTCGTCGGGGGCGAAGCTGCGGGCCATCTGGCCGACGATCTGCTCCAGCAGGGCCAGGTGTTTGTCGGTGACGATGGCGGCCGACAGCGCGCAGGCCTCGCCCTCGAACAGCCGCCGCGCCTCGACCAGCTCCAGGGCGCCGACCTCGACCTCGGCCGGATCGTCTCCCCCGGGGGGCGCGGAGGCGTTGACATAGACCCCCGAGCCCTGGCGCGCTTCGACCAGACCCTGGAACTCCAGGGCGATCATGGCGTCGCGGATGGTCGGGCGGCTCACGCCGAAGTCGTCGGCCAGCTCGCGTTCGGACGGCAGCTTGTCGCCGGGGCCGTAACGGCCGTCATTGATGGCCGTGGCGATCGCCCGGGCGACCTGCTGGTAGAGCTTCTGGGTGTCCGAGGCGCCGGTGATCATGCCGGCATCCTAGCGGGGGCTGGCGGCAGGGCAACAGCGTCACCGTCGGTGTTCGCGGGCGAGGCGGCGTGGTCGTGGCGGCCCGGGTCCGGCCATTTTTTTGCGTGTCGCGGCGACAGGGGCGTGCCGCTGGAGGGATCGCCTGTGCTATTGCCGCGCTCTTCCTGGCGAACTTTCGCCTGAACGAGTGCGACCCGAATGTCCGACGCCGCCGACGACCTCGAACCCGCCGACCCGACCAGGCCCGAGGCCGCGCCGACCGTCCAAGCCGAGCCCGCCGCCGGGGCGCCGCCCGCCAGGCGGCCGATCTGGAAGCGCCGGCCGTGGCAGATCGGCGCGGCCGCGATCGTGGCGCTGGTGATCGGGGTCGTCGCCTCGCTGCTGTGGTCCCTGCCGCTGGGGCGGGCGCTGGAACCCCTGGCCAATCCGACCCTGGTGATCGTGGCCGCCGACGGCTCGCCGATCGCCCGCCGCGGCTCCTACAAGGAAGCGCCGGTCGACGTGGCCAAGCTGCCCGCCTACGTGCCGGGCGCCTTCATCGCCATCGAGGACCGGCGGTTCTACAAGCACATCGGCGTGGATCCGAAGGCCATCCTGCGGGCCGTGGGCGCCAACGCCAAGGCGGGCGGGGTGTCCGAGGGCGGCTCGACGATCACCCAGCAGCTGGCCAAGAACGCCTTCCTGTCCAACAAGCGCACGTTCCGCCGCAAGATCCAGGAGGTGCTGATCGCCCTCTATCTGGACGCGCGCCTGTCCAAGGACGAGATCCTGTCGCGCTACCTGTCGTCGGTCTATTTCGGCGACGGGACCTTCGGCCTGGGCGCGGCCGCCCGGCACTATTTCGACAAGACGCCCCAGCAGCTGTCGGTGGGCGAGGCGGCGATGCTGGCGGGCCTGGTCAAGGCCCCGTCCCGCTGGGCCCCCACCGAGAACTTCGACGGCGCCAAGACCCGGATGAAGACCGTTCTCGGGGCCATGGTCGACACCGGGGTGATCACCCAGGCCCAGGCGACCCGCGCGATCCAGCAGGTCCACGTCCAGGCGGGGCGGCCCAAGCTGCCGGTCGGCTCCTATTTCGCCGACTGGGTGTTCCCCCAGGCCAAGGCGGTGTTCGAGAACACCTATGGCGAGACGGTGGTGCGCACCACGCTGGACCCCAGGCTGCAGGCCCAGGCCGAGAAGATCCTCGACCAGGCGATCGCCCGCGATGGCAAGGCGCTGAACGTCACCCAGGGCGCGATCGTGGCCATGCGCACCGACGGTCGGATCGTCGCCATGGTCGGCGGCCGCGACTACAAGGTCAGCCAGTTCAACCGCGCCGACGCCCAGCGCCCGCCCGGCTCGGCCTTCAAGCTGTTCGTCTACCTGGCGGCCATCCGCCAGGGCATGACCCCGACCAGCCCGATCCTCGACGCGCCGGTCCAGGTCAGCGGCTGGACGCCGAAGAACCACGAGGGCAAGTACGCCGGCCGCGAGGTGCCGCTGATCACCGCCTTCGCCGCCTCGTCCAACGTGGCGGCTGTGCGCCTGGCCCACGACATCGGGCGAGACCCGATCGTGCGCACCGCCCGCGACCTGGGCGTCACCGACCCGATTCCCAACGACCTGACCCTGGCCCTGGGCACCGGGCCGATGAGCCTGGTGCGGCTGACCGCGGCCTATGCGGCGATCGACGCCGGCGAGGCGCCGGTGATCCCGCACGGCCTGGCCGACTGGAAGAAGCCCGCCGGCGTCCATCCGCTGACCAAGGCCGAGCTGGCGAGCATGCGCGACCTGCTGCGCTCGGCCACCCAGCGCGGCACCGGGATCGAGGCGGCGATCCCCGGCGCGTTCGGCAAGACCGGCACCAGCCAGGACTACCGCGACGCCCTGTTCGTTGGCTATGTCGGCGACCTGGTGATCGGGGTCTGGGTGGGCAACGACGACAACAGCGCCATGAACGGCGTGGTCGGCGGCGGCCTGCCGGCCAAGATCTGGAAGAGCGTGGCCACCTATGCGGTGAACCGCGACGCGCCCAGGGCGGCCGAACCCGAGGGCGACGACGCCGTCTCGGCGGCCGAGGACCCGGCCTTGGTCGGACCGGACGGCCTGCCGATCGACGGGGCCATCCCGCTGGAAGGCCAGCCGGCGCAGCCGGTCGACCCGGCCGCGCCCGCGGCTCCGGCCGCGCCGTCGCCCGCCGCGCCCGCTCCCGCGGCGCCGCCCGTGATAAGCGCCCCGGCGGCTCCGGCTCCGGCCGCGCCCGCGCCGGAACGGTCGACGAACTAGCCGGAGCGCTGGCCCGCGGACCTCATCGCAGGGCGTCCATCTCGTACAGCGGCCGGATCTCGATCTCGCTGGGTCCGGGCATGGGGTTGGGGCAGCGCTTCACCCAGGCGACGGCCTCGTCCATGTCCTTGACCTCCCAGAGCCAGAAGCCGGCGACCAGCTCGTTGGGCATGGCGAAGGGGCCGCCGATGACCGTGCGGCCGGCGCCGTCGAAGGCGACGCGCTTGCCCTGGGACGAGGGGGTGAGGCCGTCTCCGGCCCGCAGGATCCCGGCCTTGGTCAGTTCGTCGTTGTAGCGGCCCATCGCCTCGAGCATCGCTTGCGTCTCGGGCGTCAGGACAAAGCCCTTTTCGCTGTCTTCGGTGGCTTTCACGAGCACCATCACACGCATCGTCCGTCTCCCTGTCCGAGCCGGGCCTCCTGGCCTGGTGTCTGAACGACGAACGAGGCCCGCGCGAACCGACATCGTCGCGCGAAGACCGGGATCGGCGGGCCTACTTCGCCGCGCTGGCCGCTCGCAGGGCGATCTCCTCGCGCTTGCTGGCCAGGCGTTCGCGGGTCTGCTCCATGGCCTCCAGCTCGGCGGTCAACAGCAGGTTCTCGATCAGCCCGCCCAGATGGATCTGCATGGCGGCGCGGGCGGCCTTGGGGTCGCGGGTGCGCAGGGATTCGATGATGTCCTGGTGCTCGTCGTTCAGCGGACGCTTGCGCACGTGCCGGGCCTTTTCCAGCATCTGCATGCACAGGCGGGACTTGTAGCGCAGGTCCCAGGTGTTCTCGACCACGCGGACGATGGCGCTGTTGCGAGTGGCCTGGGCGATGGTGATGTGGAACTGGCGGTCGGCCAGTTCGGACTGTTCCTTGGTCGACTTCTCGCTGTTCATCTCGGCCACCAGGGTCTCGAGATAGGCCAGCTCCTCGTCGGTGATCAGGGTGGCGGCCAGGGCGGCGGCCTCGCCCTCGAACAGGCGGCGGGCCTCGGCCTGGTCGAAGGCCCCGATATCCAGGTCGCGCGGCGGCGGCGACTGGCCCCCGGCGCGGACATAGACGCCCGAGCCCTGCCGGGCCTCCAGCAGGCCGCGCATCTCCAGGGCGATCACGGCGCGGCGGATGGTCGGACGGCTGACGCCGAACGCCTCGGCCAGGTCGCGCTCGGACGCCAGGCGCTGGCCGGGCTGGTGGCGGCCGTCGGCGATGGCCTGGCCGATGTCGGCGGCCACCCGCTGGTAGAGGCGCAGGGGATTGGCGGCCGCCGTCGTCGTCGTCATCTTCGTGTTCAACCCTCTCGGCGACGCATCTTAAGCGGCGCCGAGCCGGAAGGGTAGGGCGGCGAAACCTAGTCGGCCGGCGGCGGCGCGCCGCCGCCGCTCATCGCCTTGTTGGTCAGCCAGATGCAGGGGATCAGCAACACCGTCAGCCAGGCCGAGGCGCGGAAGAAGTCCAGCGTGGCCAGCAGATAGGCCTGGTTGACGACCTGGGCGGTCGCCGCGCCCACGGCTTGGGCGTGGCTCAGGCCCACGGCCTGCATGTGCTCGACCGCCGCCAGCCAGGCCGGGTCGTTGGACGCCATGGTCTCCGACAACCGCGTCTGGTGCAGGGATTCGCTGCGGTCCCAGATCGTGGTGGCCAGCGAGGCTGCGAAACTGCCCGCGGTGATCCGCGAGAAGTTCGACAGGCCCGACGCCGAGGGCAGCTGGTGCGGCGCGACGCCGTTCAGCGAGATGGTCACCATCGACAGGAAGAAGGTGCTCATCGCCACGCCCTGCACCAGCATCGGCCAGACCAGGGCCTTGAAGTCCACGTCGGGCGTGAATTCCGAGCGCATGAAGAACGACAGGGCGAAGGCGGCCATCGACAGGCTGGCGGTCCAGCGGGCGTCGACCTTCTGCATGATGCGCGCCGCGAACGGCGTCAGGATCACGGCCACCACGCCGCTGGGCGCCGCGACCAGGCCCGCCCAGGTGGCGATGTAGCCCATGCGGGTCTGCAGCCACAGCGGCTGCAGCAGGTTCGAGCCGAAGAACACCGCATAGCCCAGGCAGAAGGCCAGGGTGCCCAGGGCGAAGTTCTTGGACCGAAACAGCGACAAGTCGACGATCGGGTGCTTCTCGCCCAGCTCCCAGATCACCCAGGCGATGAAGCCGACGATGGCCACCAGCAGCTCGACGACGATGGCCGGCGAGCTGAACCAGTCGGCTTCCTTGCCGGTGTCCAGCATCACCTGCAGCGCCCCGACCCAGACCAGCAGCAGCATGAAGCCGGTGGTGTCGATCGGGACCTTGCGGGTCGGGGTCTCGCGGCTGGCCAGCGGCCGCCAGCAGAAGAAGGCGCAGATCAGGCCGACCGGCACATTGATCAGGAAGATCCACGGCCAGGCGATGTTGTCGGAGATGTAGCCGCCCAGGATCGGCCCGCAGATGGGCGCCACCAGGGTGGTCATCGACCAGATGGCCAGGGCCGTGCCCCGTTTCTGGGGCGGAAAGATCATGATCAGCAGGGCCTGCGAGCCCGGGATCATCGGGCCCGAAACCAGGCCCTGCAGCAGGCGGAAGCCGATGAGCGAGGTCAGACTCCACGAGATCCCGCAGAGGAACGAGGCGATGGTGAACAGCAGCACCGAGACCACGAAGGTCTTGACCACCCCGTAGCGCCCCATCAGCCAGCCGGTCAGGGGCACCGACACGCCGTTGGCCACGGCGAACGAGGTGATCACCCAGGTGCCCTGGCTGGTGCTGACGCCCAGATTGCCGGAGATGGTGTTGATCGAGACGTTGGCGATGGTGCTGTCCAGCACCTGCATGAAGGTGC
>Ga0209758_1000919_pt1 | contig 39837 bp, 30 predicted proteins | sample AraplaMF_Col_mMF_FD_184258 | JGI IMG/M metagenome (GOLD analysis project Ga0209758, IMG submission 184258) | Arabidopsis root microbial communities from the University of North Carolina, USA - plate scrape MF_Col_mMF (SPAdes) (version 2) | ecosystem: Host-associated > Plants > Roots > Endosphere... | reverse complement strand
GGCTCGCGCGCATCGCCGAACCCGAAGAGCGCATCGAGGCCCTGGCCCAGGAGCTCAACGGCATCATGACGTGGATCGAGCAGCTGGCCGAGGTCGACACCGACGGCGTCGAGCCGCTGACCAGCGTGGTGCACGCCGGCCTGCCGCTGCGCGACGACGTGGTGACCATGGGCGGCGACGCCGACCTCGTCACCGGCAACGCCCCCAAGTCGGTGGGCGGCTTCTTCGTGGTCCCCAAGGTGGTCGAATAATGAGCGCGCTGACCTCTCTCACGCTGAAGGGCGCGCTGGACGGGCTGGACGCCGGGGACTTCACCTCGGTGGAGCTGACCCAGGCCCATATCGAGGCCGTCGAGGCCGCGCGCGGCCTGAACGCCTTCCTGGTCGAGACGCCCGAGCGGGCCCTGTCGATGGCCGCCGCCTCGGACGCAAGACGTGCTCTTGGCGCTGGCCGTCCGCTGGACGGCGTCCCGCTGGGGATCAAGGACCTGTTCTGCACCGAGGGCGTGCCGACCACGGCCGCCTCGAGGATCCTCGAGCCGTTCGTCCCGTCCTACGAGTCGACCGTCACCAGCCAGCTGTGGCGCGACGGGGCGGTGATGCTGGGCAAGCTGAACCTGGACGAGTTCGCCATGGGCTCGTCCAACGAGACCAGCGCCTACGGCCCGGTGATCAATCCCTGGCGCAAGGCCGGCTCGAACCAGGCCCTGACGCCGGGCGGCAGCTCGGGCGGCTCGGCCGCCGCCGTGGCCGCCGACCTGTGCCTGGGGGCCACCGCCACCGACACCGGCGGCTCGATCCGCCAGCCGGCGTCGTTCACCGGCACCGTGGGCATCAAGCCGACCTACGGCCGCTGCTCGCGCTGGGGCACGGTGGCCTTCGCCAGCTCGCTGGACCAGGCCGGCCCGATCGCCAAGACCGTCGAGGACGCGGCGATCCTGCTGACCTCGATGAGCGGCCATGACCCCAAGGACTCGACCAGCCTGGGCGTGCCGGTTCCGGACTTCGCCGCCTTCGTCGGCAAGTCGGTCAAGGGTCTGCGGATCGGCATCCCCAAGGAATACCGCGTCGACAACATGCCGGCCGAGATCGAGAAGCTGTGGGCCGATGGCATCGCCTGGCTGAAGGACGCCGGCTGCGAGATCGTCGAGATCAGCCTGCCGCACACCAAGTACGCCTTGCCGGCCTACTACATCGTGGCCCCGGCCGAGGCCTCGTCGAACCTGGCCCGCTACGACGGCATGCGCTACGGCCTGCGGGCCGAGGGCGGCAACCTGACCGAAGTCTACGAGAACACCCGCGCCCAGGGTTTCGGCGACGAGGTCAAGCGCCGCATCCTGATCGGCACCTACGTGTTGTCGGCCGGCTATTACGACGCCTACTACCTCAAGGCCCTGAAGGTGCGCCGCCGCATCGCCGAGGACTTCGACAGCGCCTGGGAGAAGGTCGACGCCATCCTGACCCCGACCGCGCCGTCGGCGGCGTTCGGCCTGGGCGAGAACAGCAACGACCCGATCGCCATGTACCTGAACGACGTGTTCACGGTGACCACCAACCTGGCGGGCCTGCCGGGTCTCAGCCTGCCCGCCGGCCTGGACGCCAACGGCCTGCCGCTGGGCCTGCAGATCATCGGCAAGCCGCTGGACGAGGGGACGGTGTTCTCGGTGGCCGGGGCGATCGAGAAGGCCGCCGGCTTCAAGGCCAAGGCGACGAAGTGGTGGTGATCCCCCGCCGCTAGGACGAGGAAAAGGGCGGCCCCGCGAGGAGCCGCCCTTTTTTACGCTACGCCACTGAAAACTACATCGGGGCGTCCGGCGTGGCGGGGACCGCGGCCGGGGCGGGCGCCGGGGCCGGCGTCGGCGCGGCGGGCGCGGCGATCACCGGCGTCGGAGCCGGCGCGGCGACCGGAGCCGGGACCGTGGCGCTGACGTTCTCCGAGGCCGAGGCGGCGTCGGGGGCGGTCGCCGGCGCCGCGCGGCGGGCCGGGGCGGCGCGCCTGGCGGGGGCGGTCGCGCGGGGCGGCTCGGCGCGAGCGACCTGGGTCGGAGCGGGGGCCGGCGCCGAGGTCGGGGCGGGCGTCGCGGCGGCCGGAGCCGGGGTCGGCATCGGGGCCGGCGGCTGGGTGGTCGGCAGCGGTTGAGCCTGGGCCACCTGGGCGGGCGGCGCCGTGTCGACGGTCGGGGTCTGGGCCGGCTGGCTCATCAGGCCCCAGGCCAGGCCGCCGGCGGCGATGGCCAGCACCGGCAGGCCGATCATCAAGGGCAGATTGGACGAAGATTTCTTCGCGGGCTTGCGAGCATAGATCGGCGCGCTGGGAAACAGAGCCGAGGAATCGGCGCTGGCGGCGGGAGCGATATAAGGTTCGCTGGTGTTGAGGTTCAGAACAGCCATGATTTCCTCCTGGGCGATATTCGCATTCGGGGAGTCAACGGCAGGGCGCCGTGACAGTTCCGGTTGGCCAGGAATGACCTCGATATTGCCCAGAAGCGGTCATTTTTCAGATTGTGTGAAACGATGATCTCTGCGTCGCTTGTGAGCTCGTCCCTCCCCCTTGCGGGGAGGGTGGCCTGCGTAGCGGGCCGGGTGGGGGATCAAGTCATGAGCGTGAACCGTGCTCGGGCGTTGCGGAAGGCGATGAGCGGGCGGGAAATTCGCCTGTGGGTGCGGCTTCGGTCGCTGCGAGCGGACGGCTTTCACTTTCGACGGCAGGCGCCGCTGTTGGGCTATTATCCGGACTTCGTCCGCCTCAGCCGAAGACTGGTCGTCGAAGTTGATGGTCCTCACCACGAAGAGCTGGAACAGCGTGACCATGACGCTCGTCGCGACCAAGTTTTCCGCGGTTCGGGCTTCCAAACCTTGCGCTTCACAAGCCGTGCGGTGCATGAGGATATCGACGCGGTCGTGGGCGTGATTTGTCATGCCTTGAGCGCAGCGAGCCCCACCCGACCCCTTCGGGGCCACCCTCCCCACAAGGGGGAGGGAAGGGACCTAGGTTGATTGAGACATGACCGAAACCGCCTCTTCCAAAGTGATCCAAGGCCGCACCGGCCCCTGGGAAATCGTTCTCGGCCTCGAGGTCCACGCCCAGGTCGCCAGCGTCTCCAAGCTGTTCTCCGGCGCCGCAGTCGGCTTCGGGGCGGGACCGAACCAGCAGGTCAGCCTGGTGGACGCGGCCATGCCCGGCATGCTGCCGGTGCTGAACCGCTTCTGCGTCGAGCAGGCGGTGAAGACGGGCCTGGGCCTGAAGGCCCAGATCAACCTGAAGAGCCGCTTCGACCGCAAGAACTACTTCTATCCCGACCTGCCGCAGGGCTACCAGATCAGCCAGTTCGACCAGCCGATCGTCGGCGAGGGCGTGGTGACCGTCGAGCGTGACGACGGCACGACCTTCGACGTGCGCATCGAGCGCCTGCACCTGGAGCAGGACGCCGGCAAGTCGCTGCACGACCAGGACCCGAACGCCACCTATGTGGACCTGAACCGCGCGGGCACGGCGCTGATGGAGATCGTCTCCAGGCCTGACATGCGCAGCTCGGAAGAGGCCGCCGCCTACGTCAAGAAGCTGCGCACGATCCTGGTCTATCTGGGCACGTGCGACGGCGACATGGAGAAGGGCAACCTGCGCGCCGACGTCAACGTCTCGGTCTGCCGCCCCGGCGACTACGAGAAGTTCCGCGAAACCGGCAGCTTCAGCCACCTGGGCACGCGCTGCGAGATCAAGAACGTCAACAGCTACCGCTACATCCAGCAGGCCATCGAGTACGAGGCCCGCCGCCAGATCGAGATCCTGGAGGACGGCGGCAAGATCGACCAGGAGACCCGGCTGTTCGATCCGAACAAGCTGGAGACCCGGTCGATGCGGAGCAAGGAAGAGGCGCACGACTACCGCTACTTCCCCGATCCCGATCTGCTGCCTCTGGTTCTCGACCCGGCCTGGGTGAAGGAGATCGAGGACACCCTGCCGGAGCTGCCGGACGCCAAGAAGCAGCGCCTGCAGAGCCAGTACGGCCTGTCGGCCTATGACGCCGGCGTGCTGATCATCGAGGCCGACCGCGCCGACTATTTCGAGGCCGCCGCGAAAGGCCGCGACGCCAAGCTGGTCTCCAACTGGGTGACCAACGAGCTGCTGTCGAAGCTGTCGGCGGGTGGTCACGAGATCGCCCAGTCGCCGCTGCCGCCGCAGGACATCGCCCAACTGGTCGAACTGATCGAGAACGGCACCGTCAGCTCCAAGATCGCCAAGGAGGTCTTCGAGCACATGTGGGCCGGCGAGGGGCGTCCCGCCCAGATCGTCGAGAAACGCGGCCTGGTGCAGATCAACGACACCGGCGCCATCGAGGCGGCGATCGACAAGCTGATCGCGGCCAATCCCGACAAGGCCGAAGCGGTGAAGGAAAAGCCCCAGGCCATCGGCTGGTTCGTCGGCCAGGTGATGAAGGAGACCGGCGGCAAGGCCAACCCGGCCACCGTCAACGAACTGCTGCGGAGCAAGCTGGGGCTGTAGGCGCCCTGCGTCCTTCAAGGCCGCAAAAGACAAAGGGCCCGCCGCTCGCGCGACGGGCCCTTTTCACGAACGGAGCGCTGGGCCTTACGGCTTGGGCGTGTCCGTGGTCGAGCTGGCGGCCGGATCGGTCTCGGAGCCGGCCGGCTTATGGTGCTTCTTGGCCTTCTTCTCGGGCTTGGCGTCGGCGGCCGGCGCCGAGGCGCTGGTCGAGGGGTCCGAGGCCGTCGCCGAGCTCGGCGTGCCGCTGGCGCTGGCGTCGGCCGCCGGATCCGAGGCCGGCGTGGCCGCGGGGTCCGTGCCGTACGATGGCGACGTCGTGGACGAGGAGGGGGTGCTTTGCGTGGTCTGGGCGGTCGGATCGGCGGGCGCGGTTTGCTGAGCCAGGGCCGACCCGGCATAGCCGGCGAGGGTCAGTGCGGCGACGGCGGCCGTGAGGCGGAGCTTGGTCATGGAAGCGTCTCGTTACTGTCGCGTCGGAAAGTGACACGGCCGGCACGCTGACCTGCGAATGCGGTGGGAATAACTCGCCAATCGGGCGATCTCGCCGCATACGCGGCCAGGATGTGGCGAATGGCGACGCTTACCAAGAGTTTTGGAAAGCATCGCCAAACCCGTCAGGTCGACATCATCTAGTTGTTGATGATGTCGAAGATCAGTCCGGTGGCGATCGCCGCCAGGACATAGTCGTTGCCGGCCCGGTACCAGTAGTAGCCGCGGGGCGGCGGGCGCAGGCGATAGTATCCGTAGTCGTGGATGACATAACCGTTGCCGCGATAATAGGGCGGCAGGTAGCCGCCGCGACGCCAGGCGCTGTAGCCGGGGCGATAGCCGGGGTGGCCGTAGTAATGGGCGGGCGGGGCCCCATAGCTCCAGCGGTTGTTGTAGTAGTAGCCGTTGTAGCGGCGATCATCCCAGCGGTCGCCCCGGTCCCAGCCGCGGTGACGGCCGTTGTCGTGGCGGCCGTCCCAGCGTCCACCGCGACCGCGATCGTCCCAGCGGCCTTCATGGCGGTCGCCGCGGTCGCCGCGATCGCCACGGCCGCCGCGGTCATCGCGATGGTCCCAACGGCCGCGGTCCTGGGCGGATGCGTCGCTCGCGGCGACGGCCATCGGCCCGGCGACGGCGGCCACGGCGGCGATGGTGAGCAACAAGCGCTTCATATCCAACGTCTCCTTACTTCGGTCGGCGGCTCTCCGAACCGCCTGATCCCTCGACCTTGAAGACAGTTTCCGCCGCGGTGGCTGAACCTGATCTGAACGGCGCCGTCAGGCTGGAGCGTGGGCGGCCTTGGCGCAGGCTCGCGGCGAGACCATGTTGGTGGCCAAACAAAACGTCCTTCAGGCCAAAGGCTTCCAGGGAGCGCGTCGATGAGCCGTCCGATCGAACTGTATTACTGGCCCACGCCCAACGGCTGGAAGATCTCCATCGCCCTGGAGGAGATGGGCCTGCCCTATACGATGATCCCGGTGAACATCGGGGCGGGTGAGCAGTTCAAGCCGGACTTCCTGGCCATCAGTCCCAACAACCGCATGCCGGCCATCGTCGATCCCGACGGCCCCGACGGAGCGCCGATCTCGGTGTTCGAATCCGGGGCCATCCTGCAGTACCTGGGTCGCAAGACCGGCCGGTTCTACGGAACCAGCGAGCGCGAGCGGGTCGAGATCGACCAGTGGCTGATGTGGCAGATGGGCGGGCTGGGCCCCATGGCCGGCCAGACCCACCATTTCCGCCAGTACGCCGCCGCCATCGTCAGCGACCAGCGGCAGATCGCCTATGGCGCCGTCCGCTACACCAACGAGACCCACCGGCTGTACGGGGTGCTGAACAAGCAGCTGGACGGGAAGGATTTCATCTGCGGCCAATTGTCCATCGCCGACTTCGCGTGCTGGGGATGGGTGGTTCCGTGGAAGAACCAGGGCATCATCCTGGAGGAGTTTCCGCATTTGAAGGCCTGGTTCGAGCGCCTGGGCGCCCGCGAGGCCGTCGAGCGGGGTTTCAAATTGGGCGCCGAGCTGCGCCGCCAGGGCCTGCAAGCGCCCGGAAAAGCTCAGGAAGAAGCCCGAAAGGTGCTGTTCGGCCAGCGCGCCCGTTAACGCGCTGTATACGGCGAATTTACATTCAGTAACACCCGTGAATGCGACGTAATGTCTCTAAATGATTTATGTATTCAGGGGTAAGATTCATGATGTCGCCGCCTTTAACTATATGTTCAGTGGCGGTGGACTTTTCTGTTCTCGAGCCAAGCGGAGCCGGAGGGGCGAAGCGGGCTGGGAAGGGGAACTGAAGCCATGATGATGAGTATCGAACCGCCGGCCGCCATCCACGGGATCCCGCTGCCGACCGCCGACGCCTCGGGCGACGAACTGTTCCGCATGGGCATGCTCTATTCGACCGGCCAGGGCGGCGCGCCGCTGGACTATGTGTCGGCCCACATGCTGTTCAACCTGGCCGCCATGCGCGGTTCGGTCGAAGCCAAGGTCTATCGCAAGGAGATCTCGCAGGAGATGGCCAGCGAGGACGTCGCCGAAGCCCAGCGCCAGGCGCGCGAATGGCTGGCCCACGGCTGAACCCGCGGTTCAGCCGTCGACCCCCAGCGAGGGGCGACGGCTTCAGTTTCCGCTGAAGCCGTTGATCGCGTAGCTGAAGCTGATCGGCAGCAGGTCGCGGAAGTACTGCTGCATGAACAGGCCCGCCTCGGACACTCCGCTGCGCGGCACATAGACCACGTCGAACCGGCGCAGCGGCACCAGGTCCGCCCGGCCGCTGGTCATCCCCGACAGCAGGTTCGCCGTGCGCAGCATGGCCCGGCCGTTGGGCCCGCGACGAATGATCACAACCGACGTGCGCTTGGCCGAGGTCTTGAACCCGCCGGCCTGGATGATGGCCCGCAGCGCGTCGCTGTCGCCGGCCATGTCGAAGGCGCCCGGATTGCCGACCTCTCCCCCCACGAACACCTTCAGCGGCGCCGTCGACTTGATCGACACCTGCACCTGGGGCCGCAGCAGCTGGCTCGAATAGGCCTGGGTGATCGCGGCTTCCAGCTCGCCGATCGTGCGGTCGGCGGCCATCACCGGCGCGATCAGCGGCAAAGCGACGCGGCCGTCCGGCTGGACCACCACCGACTTGTTCAGCTCGACCGCCGAGGGCACGGTGACCTCGACCTCGTCGCCGGGATAGAATCGATAGTCGGGCTCCTGATCCGACCAGTCGGCGTAGCCGATATCGGAAAAAGTGGCCGTCGGGCGGGCCGTGGGCGTGATGGGCTCGCGGTCCACATGGCCGCAGCCGGCCAGGCCGAGCGAAAGCCCGGTGGCCGCGAAGGGCAGGGCGAAAGCCGCCGAGAGGATGGTGCGCCTGTGCATGCGACAAGTCTTAACAGGAATGGGTAACGACTCCTTAAGCGCGCTCCGACCAGGGTGAGATCGAGATTGAACCCATCGGATTCGCATGTCGACGACGAGCGCCTGGACCAGTGTGCCGCATGATCCCCCGTCGCGCAGCGACTGGGCGGCGCGCGCCCGCTATGCGCCGACCGATTTCGTCACCCTGCTGTGGCGCGAGCGCTGGCTGATGCTGGGGGTCTTCCTGGTCATCTTCCTGCTGGGCCTGGCCTTCGCCACGACGATGAAGAAGACCTACACCGCCAGCTCCAGCCTGTTCGTCCGCCTGGGCCAGGAATATGTCTACGAGCCCCGGGCCGGTGACGCCGCCCGCGGCGCGGTGCCCGACGTCGACCAGGTGATCCAGTCGGAGTCCGAGATCCTGGGAAGCGGCGAGCTGCGCGAGCGGGTGATCCGCAAGGTCGGGTTCGGCAGGATCTTTCCCGGCAGCGCCGCCAAGTACGCCGTCGCCTCGCCCGAGGCGAAGCGCAAACTGATGGCCGAGGGCCGCGAAAGCCTGGCCCGCAACCTGAAGATCGAGACCGCCCCCGACAATTCGATCATCCGCCTGTCCTATTCCAACCAGGATCCGGAGGTCGCCGAGAAGGTGCTCAACACCCTGCTCGAGGAATACCTGATCTATCGCCGCAGCCTGCTGATCGGCGGCGACGACAACGGACTGGAGCGCCAGCGCGAGCTGTTCACCGAAAAGCTGGCCCAGACCGACGCCGCCTACCAGGCCTTCCTGTCGGGCAACGACATCGGCGACTTCACCGCCCAGAAGACCGCCCTGACCCAGCTGCAGGCCCAGGCCGAGTCCCAGAAATACGCCACCGAGGCCCAACTGCAGGACCGCAAGGGCCGCCTGGCCGCCGTCGAGGCCGAGCTGGCCAAGACCCCCACCGACATGGTGCTGTATCGCGACAGCGACATGTCGGCCTCCGGCAAGCTGGCCCAGCTGAAGCTGGACCGCGAAGGCCTGCTGTCCCGCTATCGTCCCGACGCCCAGCCGGTCCGCGACATCGAGGCGCAGATCGCCCAGCTGCAGCAGGGCGTGTCGTCGGGCCGCACCAACGGCGAGGGCGCGCGCCGCAGCGGCCCCAACCCGATCTGGCAGACCCTGCAGTCCACCCGCAACGACCTGACCGCCGAGGTCGCCGCGCTCCAGCAGTCGCTGAACGCCTACGGCCAGCAGGTCCAGGACGTGAACCAGCGCCTGCTGCGCCTGGCCGAGCTGGAGCCGACCTTCAACCAGCTGTCGCGCGACCGCGACGTGCTGTCGTCGAACGTCAAGGACTTCACCGTCAAGGAACAGCAGGACCAGGCCCAGCGGCAGATGTCGGCCGAGGGCAGCGACAACATCCGCATCGTCCAGCGCGCCGTGGCCCCGTCGACCGGCAAGAGTCTCAAGAAGCCGATCATGGTGCTGGCCTTCCTGTTCGCGGCCTTCACCGCCGCCTGCGCGGGCCTGGTGCGCATGCTGCTGCGTCCGGGCCTGCAGACCCCGGCCTCGGCCTCGCGCACCCTGGGCCTGCCGGTCCTGGCCACGGCCAACTACAAGCGCTGAGGCTTGCAACCCTGAGCGCTTTCGTCGCCTTTCGCGCGAATGCGTTTGGGCCTTAAGGTAAACCGACTTCAACGCGCGGCGATTCGGCGAATGGTGGATTTGAACGTCGAGATGGCGGAGCTGTGGGGGTCCTTGGGCGCCCCCGCGCCCGGCCGCGCGCACGTCGTCCAGTTCGTCGCCGCCCGGCGCGGGGAGGGGACCTCGACGGCGGCCCGCGAGTTCGCCCGCTTCGCCGCCAAGCGGGCCGGCCGCAAGACCTGGCTGATCGACCTCGACCTGGTCACCTCGCCGCAATACCAGGCCATCGCCGCCGATCCCGAGCGTTATGGCCCGATGGGTGGCGGCACCCCGGCCTCGCCCGACGGTTCGGCCTTCTTCACCGTCCAGCCGCCGGCCCCCAAGCCCGGCGGCGGCGTCTGGCCGGACGCCAAGTACCTGACGGCCCACAGCGTGGGCGGGCCGCGCTTCTGGGTGACGCGCTTCAACCGCGAGGCCCTGCGGGGCCGCCAGAAGGTCCACATCCTGCCCGGCGTCGAATACTGGGCGGCCCTGCGCCGCCATGCCGAGATCATCGTCGTCGACAGCCCGTCGGCCGATCGCTCCCAGGCCGCCCTGACCCTGGCCCAGCACATGGACCAGACGGTGCTGGTGGTCAGCGCCCAGCAACCCGACGTGCGGCCGCCGGGCTTGCTGCGCGACGCCCTGGCCTCGGCCGGCGGCCGCACCGCCGGCGTGTTCTTCAACCAGGCCTCGGTCCAGCCGCCGAAGTTCCTGAAGGCCATCCTGCCGTGAGGACCGGGCCGTGAGCGTCGTGCGTGGCGCGGCGCCCGTCGCGCCAGCCCGGCTGATGTTCTCGCAGATCGCGCTGTTTGGCCTGGCCGTCTTCGCCTTGCTGGTCTTCAGCGGCGGATGGGAACTGCCGGCGGTCGGCGAGAACGCCACCGAGAGCGGCTCGGCCATCCTGCGCTTGGGCTATCTGCCCGCCTACGCAGCGGGCTTCGCCCTGATCGCCCTGCGGCCGGGCGCGAGTCTGCGGGTGCTGATCCGCCAGCCCTTCCTGCTGGTCCTGCTGACGGTCGCCGTCGCCTCGATGTTCTGGTCGGTGAACCCCGACCAGACGGTGCGGCGCTGTTTCGCGCTGGTCTGCACCACTCTGGGCGGCGTGGCCCTGGCGGCGCGGTTCCGCTGGCCGCAGTTGGCCGAGGTGGTGGGCGCGGCCTTCGCGGTGCTGATCGTCGCCTGCTTCGTCGTGTGCCTGGCCGTGCCGCGCATCGGGGTGATGACCGAGCTGTTCCCCGGCGCCTGGCGCGGCCTGTGGCGCGAGAAGAACGGCCTAGGCGGCCTGATGGCCTTCGGTTTCTGCATCCTGTCGGCGGCGGCCCTGCTCAACCCCCGGCGCGCCCGGCTGTGGTGGGCCTTCGCGGGGCTGGCGGTGGTGTTGGTGCTGATGTCGACCTCCAAGACCTCCTTGGTCTCGCTGGTGTTGGGCGCGGGGGCCGTCGGCTTCGTGTTGGTGGCCCGCCGCGGCCCGGCCGTCGGCACGGCGGCCACCTGGGCGGGGGTGACCGGCGTCGTCCTGCTGATCGCCTTCTCCCTGTTCGCCGCCGATGTGTTCTTCGCCATCCTCGGCAAGGACGCTACCCTGACCGGCCGCACCAAGATCTGGAGCGCGGTGATGCGCGAGATCGAGGACCGCCCCTGGCTGGGCTATGGCTACTCCGCCGTATGGGGCGACAAGAGCGGTTGGGGCCCGTTCGCCTGGATCAGCAAGAACGCCGGCTTCCAGGCCCAGCACGCCCACAACAGCTGGCTGGAGCAGTGGCTGGGCCTGGGCCTGGTGGGCCTGATCGCCTGGGGATTGTTCTACCTGCAGACCATGACCTTGGCTGTGATCTCCGTCTTCCGTGACCGCGGCGCGCTGCTGGCCTTCCCCTTCCTGGTCGTCTACAGCCTGGTGTCCCTGACCGAGAGCATCGCGGTCGTCTACAACGATTTCCGCTGGGTGCTGTTCGTCGCCTTCGCGGCGAAGCTGGCCTTCCCGGACCGCGAGGTCGAGGCCTAAGCGTTGCTTTAGGGGACGAACCAGGGCTCACTCCTTCCCTTGGAGGGACCCTTCGCATGCTGCTCGCCGCCCAGATCGTCACCGGGATCGTCGCCCTGATCCACGTCTACATCGTCCTTCTGGAGACGGTGCTGTTCGACACCCGGGGCAAGCGGGTGTTCGGCCTGACCGACGCGGCGGCGGCGATCGTCAAGCCGGCCCTGTCCAACCAGGGGTGCTACAACGGCTTCCTGGTCGCGGCCCTGGCGCTGGGACTGTTCTGGCCAGACGACGTGACGGCCAAGGCGTTCGCCTTTTTCGGCCTGGCTTGCGTGGCCGTGGCCGGCGTCTGGGGCGGCCTGACCGTCAAGCGCTCGATCCTGCTGATCCAGACCCTGCCTGCGTCGGTGGCGCTGGCGCTGTGGTGGATGGTCTAGGCAACCCTGCCCCCGAGACGGGCTTGACGCCAGGGGTCATCTCGCTAGAGCCAGGGTCGAACTTGGCCTGACAGGGACGCGATGATCACCTTCTCCGACGACATCTTCACCGAACCGGAGGACGTGGATCCGGACACCCTGGCCAATCTGGGACCGCTGCGGCCGCTGGCCGGCGTGTGGGAGGGGCGCAAGGGCGTCGATCTGAACCCGAAGGCGGACGGGCCGGAGCGCCGCGACTATCTCGAACGCATCGAGATCCAGCCCATCGACCCTCAGGCGAACGGGCCGCAGCTGCTCTACGGCCTGCGCTACCACGTCCATATCGTCGCGTCGGACGAGGACACGACCTTCCACGACCAGGTCGGCTACTGGCTCTGGGAGCCGGCCACCGGGCTGATCATGCAGACCCTGGCCATCCCGCGCGGCCAGGTGGCGCTGGCCAGCGGCCGCGCCGCGCCGGACGGATCCGGTCTGATGGTCCGGGCCGAGCGGGGCGGGCCCGGCTATGGCATCTGTTCGACCGACTTCCTGGAATGGGCGTTCCGGACCGATTCCTACGAGCTGGAGGTCCGCTTCGACGCCGACGGCGGCTGGTCCTATGTGTCGACGACCATGCTCCAGGTGCGCGGCCGGACCGCGCCGTTCCGCCACGTCGACCGCAACACCCTGACCAAGGTCGCCGAGCCCCGGCCCAATCCCTCGGCCCGGATCGCGGCGGGCGGGATTGGCTTGGCTGAGGCGCATGGGTTCGTTTCGATGGGCGGCGCCTAGGCGGAAAACCCCCTCAGTCGGCTTCGCCGACAGCTCCCCCAGAGGGGGAGCAGCTCGTACGGCGTAGCTCCTCCCCCTCTGGGGGAGGTGGCCCGAAGGGCCGGAGGGGGCCGCCGCCGCTACAGCCCGATCCGCCGCGCGCCCTCGGCCACGGTCACCACGTCGAAGCCGGCCGTCAGGGCGCCGTCGACCAGCCGCTCCAGGGCCGCGGTCGTGCAGCCCCATTGTGACGGCTCGGGCGAGACGTCGTGGGTGTAGAGGATCAGCCAAGCCCTGCGTTGATGGGCCTTGTCCAGCCAGTCCAGGGCCACCTGCTCGCCGTCCGCGCCCTCGATGCCGACGGCGGGGGCCTGGTTGAGGTCGGCGCCGTCGGTGATCAGGCCGTGGTGCAGGGCGCGCAGGGTCTTGAAACGCCCGGCCAGGGCGGTCTTGGCCGGACCGGCGACGTCGCCATAGGGGTAGGCGAAACTGACGGGCTCGCCCGTTCCCCATTGCGCCAGGTGCCGGGCGTTGAGGTCGATGTCGGCCAGGGTCTCGTCCCGCGAGGCCTGGCCGCAGTCCAGGTGCGAGAAGGTGTGGCAGGCGATCTCGTGGCCGGCGGCGTGCAGGCGGGCGGCGTCCGCCCCGGTGGCGAACCGGCCCATCGGCCCCTCGCGTCCGGTCAGGCCGGCCGCGAAATAGTAGGTGCCGCGCAGGCCACGTTGTTCCAGCACCTGGGCGCCCGCCTCGCAGGCGGTGGCCGGGGCGTCGTCGAAGCTGAACGACACCATCGGCCGTTCCAGCTTCACGCGGGCCGGCCGGCGGTGGGCCAGGCGGATCAGCCGGCGGCGGACCTTGCCCTTCAGGCTGCGGTCGGGCTCGTAGGCGTCGACTTTCTCGAACGAGGTTTGCATCAGACGGCGTCCGAATAGAGGGCGGCGCGATAGAGCCGCAGGGCGAAGGCGCGAAGCGGCGTCGGGGCCGCCTCGGTGAGGGCGAAGGTCTTCAGCATCGGCCGCCAGGTCCCGCGCAACGGCAGGGCCTTCAGCCTTTTGGCGACCTTGTAGCTGGGATAGGCGCTGACCACCTCGTGGTGGGTGGCCACCACCCGGGCGAAGTTGGCGGCCGACTGCTCGTACTTGGCGGCCAGGGTCGCGGCGGTGTCGAGGCCCAGATGGGTGGCCGAATTGTCGATGTGCAGGATCGGATGGAGCCGGGCCACGCGCATGGCCCACTCGACGTCCTCCCAGCCCCAGCCGGCGAAGCCTTCGTCGAACCCGACGGTTTCGAAAACGTCGCGGCGCACCAGCAGGTTGGAGGTGAAGACGTGCTTTTCCGGCTCCTTGGCGCGCTCCGGGGCCGGGGTGCAGTCGCTCTTCAGGGCCATGGCCCGGTGCAGCTCGTGCTCGGGGCGGCGCGGGGTCTGGTCCAGGGTGAAGCCGCCGAAGGCCACCGGCGTGTCGTCGGCCGCGACCGCGGACCAGCGGGCCAGGAAGCCGATCGGGTCGGGCAGCATGTCGCTGTCGAGGAACAGCAGGTGCCGGCCGCGGGCGTGCCTGGCCAGGCGGTTGCGGCCCTTGGCGCGGCCCTCGTTGGGCGACAGCACGATCAGGCGGGCCGGCAGCTTCAATTTTTCGATGCGGGCGGCCATGCGCCGGGTCAGGGCCTCGTCGCCGCCGCCGTCGTCCAGCAGCACGATCTCGGCGTCGGCGCCGGGCTCGTCCAGGGCCTTGAGCAGGGCGCTGGGGTCGTCGCGATAGGTCGGGATCAGCACCGACAGGCGCGGCGCGGCGCCCTTCTGGTCGAGGGCCGTCCAGGTGGCGTTGTCGGTCAGGGTTTCGGTCACGGCGGTCATGCGGGCTTCAGTCGGCGTTGGAGGATGTCCAGGGCCCGGCCGCGCAGGCCGCCCGCGTCGAGCGCCAGCGCCGCGACGCCATAGACCACGGCGCCGGCGGACGCCTTGAGGATCAGCTCGACCACGCCGCCGAAGGCCGGCACGGCCAGCACGGCGGCGGCCATCAGGGCGCAGGCCAGGCCGGACTTGGCCAGGGCGGCCCAGGGCACGGGCAGGGGACAGGCTCGGCGGCCCAGGATCGCCGCGCCGACCGCGCCGACGCCGTAGCTGGCGGCGGTCGACCACAGGGCGCCGTCCAGGCCGAAGCGCGGGATCAAGGCCAGGTTCAGCGCCACGTTGGCCCCGGCGGGAACGGCCATGCAGGCGATCAGCATCAGGGTCTTCTTGCCCAAGGTGAAGGCCTGCAGCAGGTAGTAGGTGGTCACGCCCGACAGCCAGCCGGCCACGGCGATCCACGGCACGACCCGGCCGGCGCCGGCGCTGAGATCGGCCCCGACCATCACCTGGGCGAGGGGGCGGCCGACCAGGGCCAGGCCGACGGCGGCCGGCAGGGTCAGCAGCACCATGAAGCTCGCCTGCTCGTGGGCGGCGTCCTTCAGGGCGGGATGGCCGCCGCGCTCGAGCGCCGCGACCAGGGCCGGTCCGCCGGCCATGCCCAGCCAGATGAACACCACGTCCAGGGTGCGCGAGCCCAGCGAATAGCCGGCGTGGTAGATCCCCACCGCCTGCTCGTTCAGGAACGCGGCCAGCAGGAAGCGGTCGGTGGTCGACAGCACCAGGGCCAGAATCAGAGACAGGGCCACCGGCAGGCCGTAGGCGGCGTACGCCTTGGCCATGGCCGGGTCATAGCGGCCGCCCGTGGCGCGACGCAGCTCGGCGGGCAGCACGAACACCAGGCACAGCAGCGAGATCGCCCCCATGCCCAGCAGCGGCGCCGCGCCGCCCAGGCCGACCAGGGCCAGGATCAGGCCCAGCAGGAAGCCGCCTACCGTCTGGACGATGTCCAGCAGGGCCGCGCCCGACACTTCGCCGGCCGCGCGACGGCGCTCCTGCGAAAGCTTGGCCAGGCTCTTGACCACCGCCCCGGCGAAGGCGGCGGCGACGGCCACCTTCATCGGGGCCGACAGCGGGGCGAAGCGCAGCACGCCGGCGGCGACGACCGGCACGGCCAGCGCCAAGGCGAACCACAGGCGGTAGAGGGTGGCGAAATGGTCGGGCAGGCGGCCGTCGGCGTCCTGGCGGGCGAGGAAGCGGGCCATGGCGGCCTCGATCCAGGTCAGCAGGACCGTCTGGGTCAGGCTCAGCGCCGAGAAGGCCAGGGCGTAGACGCCATACTGCTCGGGCGTCAGGACGCGGGTGAACAGGACGATGGTGAGCAGTCCCACCACGCCCTGGGCGATGTTGACCGGCAGATATCCCAGTACGCCACGCCAGAACATGTTTCGTCCTCAGCGCACCGCCGACCGGTCCCCGAGCAGGCAGGGGATGGTCATGGCGATGATGTAGAGGTCCAGCCAGAACGACTGGCGCTCGATATATTCGATGTCCAGGGCCACGCGCTCCTGCACCTGCTCGGCGGTGTCGACCGGCCCGCGCGAGCCCTTGATCGCCGCCCAGCCGGTGACGCCGGGTTTCATGCGGTGGCGGTGGGCGTAGCGGGCGACCAGGGTCTCGGACTCCACGTCGCCGCTCTTCATGCCGATGGCGTGGGGACGGGGGCCGACCATCGACATCTCGCCGCGCAGCACGTTGAACAGCTGCGGCAGTTCGTCGAGGCTGGTCTTGCGGATGAACCGGCCGACCTTGGTGACGCGGTCGTCCCCGGCGGTGACCTGGCGGGCGGCCTTGGCGTCGGCGGCCTCGTGGCGCATCGAGCGGAACTTCCAGACCAGGATCGCCTCGTTGTTGAAGCCGTGGCGGCGCTGGCGGAAGAACACCGGGCCGGGGGTGTCCAGCTTGATGGCCAGGGCGACCAGCAGCATGAACGGCGCGGCGACCAGCAGGCCCAGCGAACCGACCGCCAGGTCCTGGGCGCGCTTGACGAAGGCTCGGCGCGCGTCGGTGGCCGCGCCCGACAGATCCATGAAGTGGGCCAAGGAGGCGTTGCGCTGGGCCTCGCGGTTCAGGTCGACGAACAGGCTGACGGGGTTGGGCAGGACTTCCAGGCGCTCGACCAACTGGTCGACGCGGGCCTGGGCGCTGGAGCTCACCGCGATGATCACCCGATCTACATAGGGCATGATGCGGTGACCGATCAGGGCGCCGGTGCCGCCCAGCACCGGCACGCCCAGCACCTGGGGCGGGGCGCGGTCGGCGCGGTCGTCGAACACGCCCAGCACGTTGACGTCGCCGGTGGCCAGGGCGGCGCGGATGAAGCGCTCGGCGTTGACGGTCGCGCCCACCACCACGACGTTGGGCGTCAGGCGACCTTCGCGACGGCCGTGGTCGACGACGCGCCACCAGGCCAGGTGCAGCGCGGTCGTGGTCACGGCCAGGGCGGCGGCCCAGCCGGCCGCCAGGGCGGTGTTCGCCCGGCCTCGTTCGAAGACCAGGATCGCCAGCGCCACCACCACGGCGACCGCGCCGAAGGCGGCCGACACCCGCAGGGCCTGGCGGCCCAGGGTCTCGCGGCGGTGGAAGGTGTAGGCCTCCAGCATGTAGAGGGCGGGCAGCAGGGCCAGGGCGCCCAGGACCAGCGGCGCATAGGCGTCGGGCGTCGGGCGGCCGATGGCGATCGCCGCGGCGGTGACCCCGGCGAAGGCCAGGCCGTCGACGACGCGGAACAGTCGCGACAGGCTGCGCACCTGAACCCGGGCCCGGGCCGGAACCAGCCGGCCAGGCCGGAACGGGCCGCGCCGGCCCACGGCCTCGGCCGAGTCGTCGATCACGACACCGGACGCCGTCGGGCCGTCGATCGCGATGGCCGCCTCGAGTTCCGTATGTGCGATAGCAGACGACATGAAGCTCCGACCCCCTTGTAGAACAGGGTTCAACCTAGCCTCGCGGTCTGAGCTTCGCGTTAACGCGGATTTTTCGAGACAGCGCGTTGTCATGCCGCCACGAACAGGCTATCGAACCGCTCCCTCTCAGGAGGAGACGTGGCCGAGAGGCTGAAGGCACCGCTTTGCTAAAGCGGCATACCCCAAAAGGGTATCGAGGGTTCGAATCCCTCCGTCTCCGCCATCCCCGCCATCGCTGTTCTCCGGCGTGATCCGGGCGTCTTCTTGCGCGGCTAGCCGGCGAGCACGGCGGCGTGGACGAGGCTGGACGCCAGCACCAGCATCATGGCGCCGATGCCCAGATCGAGGACGCGCCAGGCGGCCGGGCGGGAAAACAGTGGCGCCAGGAACCGCGCGCCCAGGCCCAGGGACGAGAACCAGACCAGGCTGGCCAGGGCGGCGCCCGCCATGAACAGGGGGCGCTCCATCGGCGGAAGACCCGCGCCCACCGCGCCCATCAGCATGACGGTGTCGATGTAGACGTGCGGATTGAGGAAGGTGAAGGCGGCGGTTCCGGCCAGGGCGGCGCCCAGGGTCATCGTCGTCTGGTGCTCGACGATCAGCGCCGAGGGCTTGGCGGCCCGGTGCAGCGCCGAGACGCCGTACCAGCCCAGGAAGGCCGCGCCGCCCAGGCTCAGGGCCAGCGACAGCCCGGGGAGCAGCGCCAGCACGCCGCCCAGGCCACTGACGCCGGCGACGATCAGCGTGGCGTCGGCGGCCGCGCAGAACAGCACGATCGGCACGACGTGCTCGCGCTTCAGGCCCTGGCGGAGAACGAACATGTTCTGGGCCCCGATGGCGATGATGAGGCCGGCGGACAGGGCGAAGCCCTTGAGGAAGGCGGGGAGCAGGGAGGAGGTCATGGGCCCTTGATGTCGTCGGGCCGATGTGTAGTACATCTAATGTTTCTTATGCTGATTTAGGCAATCTAATGCTGGACTACGCGTCGCTCGCCGCCGTCGCCGCGGTTGCGCGCGAGGGCAGTTTCGAAAAGGCCGCCGCCGCGCTGGGGGTGACGCCGTCGGCGGTGTCCCAGCGCGTCAAGGGACTGGAAGAACGGGTCGGCGCGATCCTGCTGACCCGGGGCGTCCCCTGCCGGCCGACCGACATCGGCGCCAAGCTCTGCGCCCATGTCGAACAGGTCCGGCTGCTCGAAAGCGAGGTCGTCCATGATCTGCCGGGCCTGGCCGGTCCGGCGCCCGGGCCGCCCACGATCCGGGTCGCGGTCAACGCCGACAGCGTCAGCACCTGGTTTCCGCAGGCGGCGGCGCTGTTCGCCGAGCAGACGGGCGCGATGCTGGACCTGGTCGTCGAGGACGAGGCCCACACGGCCGACCGCCTGCGCTCGGGCGAGGTCATCGCCGCGGTCACCGCCGATCCCGCGCCCGTTCCGGGCTGCAAGACCTACCCGCTGGGCGCCCTCGACTACGTCGCCGTCGCCAGTCCCGCCTTCATGGCGCGCTTCTTCCCGGACGGGGTCGATGCGCGGAGCCTCGAAACCGCGCCGATCCTTCGCTTCGACCGCCGCGACCAGTTGCAGGCGCGATGGGCCAGGGAAGCCTGGGACGTGCGGATCCGGCCGCCGACCCACTGGACCCCCTCCACGCCGGGCATGCTGGACATGACCCTGGCCGGGTTGGGCTGGGCCACGACTCCGGTGGTGCTGGCGCAGCCGCACCTCGCCAGCGGCCGCCTGGTGGAGTTGCCGCCGCGCCTGCGCATCGCCGTGACCCTCTATTGGCAGCGCACGCGGCTGACGGCGCGACTGCTCGACCAGTTGACCCAGGCCGTGAGGTCGACCGGCGCCGACGCCCTCGCCCGGATCGACGCGGTGGAGGGCCGGGCCGGGGGAACGGCGGGTTCAACAGGGAACGGATAGGCAAAACCGCGCCCCGCCGAGCGGAGCGTCGAGGCCGGGCGCGGCGGGCAGAAGCGCCAGCGCGCCGCCGTGGCCCTGGGCGATCTGGCGGGCCAGGCTGAGTCCGACGCCCGATCCCGTCGCCTTGGTGGTGAAGAAGGGCAGGCAGACCTGGTCGGCGTGATCCGGCGACACGCCCGGCCCGGAGTCCTCGACCACGAACCGGATTTCGGTCCCGACCCGCTGAACGCCGAGGCGAACGCGGGGATCGGGGCGTTCCAGCGCCGCCTCGGCGGCGTTGTTGAGCAGGTTGCCGACCGCCAGCCACATCTGGTCGGCGTCGATCCGGATCTCGGCGTCCGGCGGCGGCGGACAGTCGAGCGCCACGCCCCGGTCGCCCCATTGCGCCCGGAAGCTCCCCCGCGCCACGTCCAGCCAGGCGGCGAGGTCGACGACGCGGGGCGACGGCGGCGGAAGGCGGGTCAGGGTCCGATAGGTGGCGATGAAGTCCTGCAGGCCCTCGGTGCGGGCGACTGCCCGTTCGAGCGCCGAAATCGCCCGGCCAGCCGCGCCCGGACCGCCGTCGCGCAGCAGGTCCAGGGCGCTGCGGCTCATCGAGGCCACCGGCGTCAGCGCGTTCATCAACTCGTGGTTCAGGACCCGCAGCAGGTCGCGCAATGCCGCGGCCTCGGCGGCGCGGACGTCGGCGGTCATGTCCGTCAGCACGACCAGGTCGGCGTGGCCGCCGTCGTCGACGATCTCGGCGCGGCTGACCGCGTAGCTGGCGTCGCGCCAGCGCACGGGCGAGGCCAGGTCCGCGAGCGGTCGTCCGCCCGTCAGCGCCAGGCGGGCGGCGTCCGACAGGACGCGCGGCGTGTCGAACGCCCGGCGCGCGGCGCGGTTGGCGGCGATGATCCGGTCATCGCCCGCGCCCAGCAGGATCGGCGACGGGGTCTGGTCCAGCAGCAGCTCGAGCCGGCGGCGGTTCAGCTCGGTCGCGAAACCGGTTCCGGCCTGGATCGGGGCCGGCCGCGCGGTCCGCCAGGTTCCAAGCTTCTGGACCAGGTCCAGGGCCAGGGCCGCGCCGGCCAGGGCGCAGAGCAGCGCCGTGGCGTACAGCCCGTGCGCCACCGACAGCCAGGCCAGGACGCCGAGCGCGAAGATCGACGCCTGGGCGAGGAGGCGCAGGGCCAAGGCCTTAGAGCCCATGCTTCTCCATCCTGCGATAGAGGGCGGCCCGGGTCAGGCCCAGGTCCTTGGCCGCCTGCGAGACGTTGAACTGGCGGCGCGTCAACGCCGCCTGGATCAGCGCCTTCTCCGAGCGTTCGAGGTTCAGGTCCTGCGGCGGCAGGTTGGCCGGCACGCGCCGGGGCGTGTCGATGGCCGCCCGCACCGAGGCCAGCAGGCGCTCGTTGTTCCAGGGTTTGACCACGAAGTCCTGGGCGCCCAGCCGCATCGCCTGCACGGCGATGGCCATGCCGGAATGGCCGGTCACCACGACCACCGGCAGGTCGGGCCGGGCGGCCAGGCGTTTCTCGAGGAAGGCCAGGCCCGCCTCGCCGGTGGTGTCGCCCCGGCGGAAGTTCAGGTCCAGCAGCAGCACGTCGACCGGCTCGCGGTCGAGGCGCTCATGCGCCGCCTCGGGCGTCTCGACGCCCAGGAAATCGAACCCGCCGCGCGCCAGGATCAGCTCGGCCGACGCCAGGATGTCCGGGTCGTCGTCGAGGAAAAGCGCGCACGGGCGAGCGCCGTCGGACATGTTCGGAATCGGACACATTGGCGATGTCATCGCGGCCGAGAATCTCGTGTAAATGGCAATAAGTCAAATAAAACCAGCAGCTTATTCAAATTGCTCGGTTCGTATTAGCCTGGAAGCATGAGCAGGCTCGCCTCGACTTCCGAAATGGCTCCCGGCGGCATGGACCGCCGCATCGAACGGCGCTGGCGACCTGCGCCCGCCGTGCTGTGGGCGGGCGGCCTCGCGATCCTGGCCTGCGCCGGCCTGCTGGCCTGGGGGGTGTCGCCCAAGGCCGGCACGGTCGATGTCGACGCCGCGACCCTGTCGTTCGGCGAGGTGGTCCGCGCGCCCTATCTGGACTATGCGCCGCTTCGGGCCGAGGTCGCGCCGGCCCAGACCACCTTCATCGCCGCCGAGACCTCCGGCCGGGTCGAGGCCGCCCTGGCCGCCGACGGCGACCTGGTCGCGGCCGGGCAGGAGCTGGCCCGCCTGTCCAATCCGCAGCTGAGCCTGGAGGTGACGGCGCGCGAGGCCGACATCGCCGCGCGCCTCAGCGAGAACACCGGCCGCCTGATGGGCCTCAAGGGGGCCGAGGAGAGCCGCGAACAGGCCCTGGCCGACACCGCCCACGCCCTGAGCCGGGCGCGGCAGGACCTGGACCGGCGGCAGATCCTGCTGGCCAAGGCGATGCTGAGCCCCTCGGCCGTGCAGCCCTATCTCGAGGATGTCGACTACCAGAAGGAACGCCTGGCCACCCTGCGGGCGGCGCAGCGTTCGGATACGGCCTTCTACGCCGAGCAGCGCGCCCAGGCCGCCCGCAGCGCCCAGGACCTGCGCCGAAGCCTGGCCGAGACCCGCGCCGGCCGTTCGGCCCTGGTGGTCCGCGCGCCGGCGGCCGGTCGGCTCACCGCGTTCGATCTCAAGCCCGGCCAGGCCGTGCGGATGGGCGACCCGCTGGGCCAGGTGGACGCCGAGGGCGCCTACAAGCTGCGCGCCAAGCTCGACGAGTACTACCTGCCGCGACTGTCGGCCGGGCAGAGCGCCCAGGCGACGGTCCGCGACCATGCGGTCTCGGCGCGGGTGACCAAGGTGTTTCCGCAGGTCTCGGACGGGCGGGCCACCCTGGAGCTGGCGTTCGACGGCGCCGCGCCGGGCGGTCTGCGGCGCGGCGAGACCATCGACCTGCGCCTGTCGCTTGGCCGGCCCCAGGCGGCGATCATCGCGCCGTCGGGCGCATGGCTGAACGACACCGGCGGGGCCTGGGCCTTCGTCCTGTCGGCCGACGGCGGGCGGGCGGAGCGGCGGGCGATCGTGCTGGGGCGACGAAACCCCGAGCAGGCCGAGGTGCTGGGCGGCCTTCGGCCGGGCGAGCGCATCGTCACCGCCGGCGTGCAGGACCTGGCCAAGGCGAAATTTCTCCGGATCCGATCGAAGGGATGATCATGATCGAACTGCAGTCCGTCTCGCGTCTCTATCGCTCCGACGAGATCGAGACCACGGCGCTTCACGGGATTTCCCTGTCGATCCGGCGCGGGGAGTTCGCGGCCGTCATGGGACCGTCGGGATGCGGCAAGTCGACCTTGCTGAACATCCTCGGCGCGGTCGATCGTCCGACCTCGGGCCAGTACCTGTTCGAGGGGGTGGACCTGGCGAGGCGGGGCGAGGGCGCCCTGGCCCAGCATCGCGCCCGGCACCTGGGCTTCATCTTCCAGAGCTTCAACCTGGTCGACGACCTGACCATCGCCGAGAACGTCGAGCTGGGCCTGATCTACCGCAAGGGTCTTTCGGGCGCGCGCCGGACCCTGGTCGAGGCGGCGATGGACCGGGTCGGGATCGCCCACCGCGCGCGGCACTTTCCGCACCAGCTTTCCGGCGGACAGCAGCAGCGGGCGGCCATCGCCCGCGCGATCGTCGGCGAACCCGGCGTGATCCTGGCCGACGAGCCCACCGGCAACCTCGACACCGAGAACGGCGCCCAGGTCATGGATATCCTCAAGGGCCTGAACGCGGCCGGGGCCACCATCGTCATGGTCACCCACTCGCCCAGCCACGCCGACCAGGCCAGCCGGCGGATCGACATGCTGGACGGGCGGCTGGCGGCCTCCGTCGCCCAGGCCCTGTGAGGCGCGCCATGCTGCATTCGATCCTGGTCGCCTTCTGGCGGTCGTTCACCCGGCGCCCGCTCTACGCCGCGCTGAACCTGCTGGGCCTGAGCCTGGGCGTGGCCGTCTTCGTCACCCTCAGTCTGCTGCACCGCTTCGAGACCGGCTATGACAGCTGGACGCCCGAGCGAGACAAGATCTACGCCGCCGCCATCGCCTTCAACGTTCCAGGCATCGCGCCGGGCGCGCGGGTCGGGGCCATGGGCGGGCTGCTGGACGAGATGAAGCTCGACTATCCTCAGGTCCGGGGCGTGCGCGACTGGGGCCAGTCGGCCGTGATCCACAGGGGCGCCACCGTTTCGAGCGAGCAGATCGAGCTGGTCGACGCCGACTTCCTGGCCTTCTTCCAGGTCCCGCTGCTGGCCGGCGACCGCGCCACGGCGCTGCGGGATTCAACGGGCCTGGTGCTGTCGGAGGCCATGGCGCGCAAGTATTTCGGCGGCGTCGACGTGGTCGGCCGCCGCCTGGAGATCAGCGATGTCGGCGGGCGCAACGCCTACACCGTCACCGCGGTGTTCCGGGATCTGCCCAGGAACAGCAATCTGAAGCTGGACTTCGCGCGGCTCCTAACGCCACGGGATATCGCGGCGGAGAGCACCTGGCGCGGGTGGGGCGGGATCCTTCTTCAGACCTATTTCAAGTTCGACGATCCGGCGGCGGTTCGCGCCCTGGAGGCGCAGTTGCCGGCTTTCGTCGATCGTCGCGTGGGCAAGACCTTCGGCGACGCCATCACGCCGCACGAGATCCTCAAGCTGAGCTTCATGCCGCTGCGGGACGTACACCTCGTCGACCCCAAGCAACGCGCCGCGATCGAGACCCTGAGGCTGGTCGGCTGGGTCGCCCTGGGCCTGGCCCTGATCAACTACGTGAACCTGGCGACCGCCCGCGCGGGACTGCGGGCCCGCGAGGTGGCCGTGCGCAAGGCGTTGGGCGCCGGCGCGGCCGTTCTGCGCCTGCAGTTCCTGGGCGAGGCGACTCTGACCATCGCCCTGGCGTTCCTGATCGGCCTGGCGATGGTCGAGCTGGCCCTGCCGCTGATCAACGCCGCGGGCGGGCTGTCGCTGGGCCTGGACTATCGCGCGGACGGCGCGTGGGTGGCGAGGATCCTCGCCTTGGTGCTGGCGGTCGGCCTGGCGGCCGCGATCTATCCGGCCTTCATGCTCGCGGCCTACCAGCCCGCCCAGGTCCTGGCCTCAAGCCGCGCGCCGAGCGGCGGCCGGTTCGCCGTGCGGCTGAGGGAGGGGCTGGTCATGGTCCAATTCGCCGCCGTCGTGGCCGCGTTCGTGCTGATGCTGGGCTTTCTCGGCCAGATCCGCCACATGCAGGGCGTCGACTTCGGTTTTCGCCGCGACGGACTGTATCTCGTCACCGCCACCCGCGGCGTCGGGGTCACGCCGCAGCAGCGCCAGGCCTTCTGGAGCGCCGTCCAGCGGATCCCGGGCGTGACGGGCGTAACGGCCAGCACGATGGCGCCCGCCGACGACGCGATGAACGTCAATACGACGGCCACGCGGCTCGACCGGCCCATGCGCCCCGAAACCTCGCCGACGCTCAGTTGGTCCGGGATCGGTCCGGACTATTTCCAGACGCTGGGAACGCGCCTGATCGTCGGGCGACTGCTCGATCTCGCGCATGGCGGCGACGAACAGTACGTGCCCAATGCGGGCCCTGAAACGGTGACCAACGCCGTGATCAGCCGCGGGGCGGTGCGCCAGCTGGGCTACGCCTCGCCCGAGGAGGCCCTGGACAAGCTGCTCGACTTCAACAAACGGAAGACCCGCATCGTCGGCGTCGTGGAGGACACCCGCTTCTACAGCCCCACCGAAAAGACGCCGGCCAAGCTCTACACGTTCAATGGCTCCCCGGCCTATTGGCCGGCGGGCTGGCCGATCACGCTGGTGCGCTATTCGGGGCTGAGCGAGGTCGAGGTTCGCGCCCGCCTGGAAGCGGCCTGGCGCCAGGCCGCGCCGGACGTGCCGTTCGAGGGCAAGACCGCCCTGGTCAACCTGGACCGCTACTACAAGCCCCAGCGCGACCGCACGAACCTGTTCAGCCTGGGCGCCCTGGTGGGGGCGGGGATCGGCTGCATCGGGCTCTACGGCCTGGCGGCGTTCAACGCCTCGCGGCGGACGCGGGAGATCGGCGTGCGCAAGGTGCTGGGCGCGACCCGTGTCCAGGTGGCGCGATTGCTGATCGGCCAGTTCCTGCGCCCGGTGGCGATCGCCTGCCTGATCGCCTGGCCGCTGGCCTACTGGATGCTGCGGCGCTGGCTTTCGCAGTTCGACGATCCGGTCGCCTTGGGCCCGCTGGTCTTCGTCGCCGGCGCCGCGGCGGCCGTCGCCATCGGCCTGGCGGCGGTCGGTGGCCTGGCCTGGTCGGCGGCGTCGACGGAGCCCGGCAAGGCGCTACGGCACGACTAGCCGCGCCGCAGCACCAGGGTGACGATCGAGCGAGGCGGGGCGGTGGTTCCGGGGATCGGCTGCAGCCGGCGCGTCGCGTCGGTCACGATCATCCGGGGCGACCAGCCGGACAGGGGCGTGGTCAGTTCGCGTGGCGAAAGCCCGCCGTTGACATGGACCAGGACCAGTTCGCCGCCGTCGGCCGACAGGGCGCCGACGGTGTCGAGGTCGTCGACCGGCGTCAGCCGATGGCCGGGCCGGATGTAGCGGCTGAAGTGGGCCATCGCATGGTACTTGGCCGTGACATGGATCGCGTGCGGCCCGGCGGCCGGGGCGCGCAGGTCGGCCTTGACCAGGCCCCAGTTCGAGCCCGGTTTGCCCTCGCGCGCGCTCAGGTCCTCGACCGCCTGCCAGAACACCCAGGCCGCCGGTTCCAGCCGCTTGAGGTCCATGACCACATGCTCGGCGAAGGCCAGCGGTGAGTCCATGCCGTCCAGGCTCTCGGGATCCTTGTCCAGCGGCGTGTCGTTCTCGGACATCCACAGCCGTATCCCCGAGGCGCGGGCCACGTCGCGCACGCCGGTCTGGTTGACGACGCCGTAGCTGTGGACGTTCAACTGGCCGATGGCCGCGCGGGCCGCGTCCGGATAGGCCTCCCAGTCGGCCAGGAACAGGTGCGAGTTGGTCTCGTCGGGCGCGCTGATGACCGTCTTCAGGCCCCGTGCCCGCAGCGCCGCGGCCGAGGCGACGATCATGGCGGCCTGGCGGGCCGGCGACCAGTGGGCGCCCTCCTGGGTGTTGGCGGCGAACCAATAGTCGGTGTTGGGCTCGTTGACCGGCGACAGGGTCCGGAAGGCGATCCCGTGGCGCCGCTGCAGTTCGTCGACGACGCGGGCGAGATAGGCGGCGAACAAGGGCTCCAGGCCCGGGCGCAGATTGTCGTCCGTACCCATCGCGGCGCCCGAGACCTTGCCGCTGACGGTCATGAACCAGGGCGGCGCGTTGGAGAAGGCCTCCAGGATCGGCCGGTCCACGCGGGCCTTGATGGCGTCGAGCCACCAGCGCTGGTTGGCGTCGGCCGACCAGTCCCACATCGACTCGTCCTCGGGACGCCACCAGTCCGCGCCCTCGGCGCCGGTCGGCTGGCGCCAGAACCCCGGGACCGCGGCGCCGGTCCGCAGATGGGGCGGGTCGCCCGGCCTGGCGCCGCCGCCGATATTGTAGCGCCCGATGGTCCAGCCCAGGCCGTCCGGACCATAGAACAGGTCGGCCAGTCGCCGGCGTTCCGCTTCGGGCCAGCCTCCGGTGACGTTGGCGAACCAGGCCAGGGCCGTGCCCCAGCCCTCGAACGCCGGACCGGCGCGATCGACGGCGGGGCGCAGGACGATCTTGATCGCCGGCGTCGGGGGCGCGGCGAAGGCGGCGGGGCCGATCGCGAGGCCCGTCAGCAGGCCGAGGGCTCCCCGTCGCGACAACACCATGCAGCCCCCCACTCGTTTCGTACTACGTTGAGTTTTGTATGATAATTGCGACCATGCAACAGCCGACTGGCCGAAATTATCTCTCCGAAGGTCGATCCGCCGGCTCGCCGGAGGCGGGCGGTTCGAAGTGGCCTGGACATTTTCGGCGCGTGAAGGCCGCTGGAAAGCGGTGGTCAGGAACGGCTCAGCGCGCGGCGAACCGACCGTAGGCGAGGGGCGATTTGGTCGGCGGGATGCTCCACGCCCTTGTCAAGCTTGAGTATTTCGCCGCGAGCCGCCCTTCGCCAGAAACGGGCGGGCGATCTCGGTTCAGCGGGAGGTCGTCGTCAGGTCCATGGCGCGGGACGAAGCCAGGCGGTGGTCCCTGCGTATCGCGGGCTCCTGGCGAGGCAATGACTCTTTTGCTGGCTTGACCACTAAAATCATACTTGTAGTACAAATGGAGCCGGCATATGTCTGACATGAAATCGCGCCGTACGAGAGCGCGACGAGTCGCAAGCAGGAGGATAACGAGATGAGGGGTATTCAGTTCCGGCTGATGGTGAGCGCGTCCGTGGCGGCCCTCGGGGTCTGCGCGGGGGCCGGATCGGCGGCGGCCCAGACGGCCAGCGGCGCCGCGGCCCAGGCGCCGGCCGACACGGCTGTTTCCGAGATCGTGGTCACCGGGGTGCGGGCGAGCCTGCGTTCGGCCCAGGCGATCAAGCGCAACGCCGACCAGGTCGTCGATTCGATCCAGGCCCAGGACATCGGCAAGTTGCCGGACGCCAACACCACCGAGGCCCTGCAGCGCGTGACCGGGGTGCAGATCCAGCGTCGCTACGGCGAAGGCGCCACCGACTTCGACCACCGCACCCAGCCGGCGATCGCCATCCGGGGCCTGACCCAGGTGCAGAACTTCCTCGACGGGCGCGCGGTGTATTCGGCGTCCGGCGGCCGGGCCTTCGATCTCGAGGGCGTGCCGCCCGAACTGCTGGCCGGCGCCGACGTCTACAAGAACGCGCCCGCCAACATCATCGAGGGCGGCGTCGGCGGGGCCGTGAACCTGCGCACCCGCAAGCCCTTCGACTCCCCCGACCGCGTCCTCAGCGCCACGATCCGCGGCAACTATTACGACCGGGTCCGCAAGAACGGCGGCTCGATCTCGGGCCTCTACAGCGACCGGTTCGACACCTCGATCGGCGAGGTCGGCGTGCTGGTCAACGCCGTGCTGAGCAAGAGCCGCTATCGCCAGGACGGCCTGCTGGCCGGGCCTTTCGACACCGTGGCCGCCGGTTCGATCGCCGGCGCCCCGGCCAACGCCCAGGTGCCCTACGGCTTCGAGATCTATGACGACACCGGCGACCGCAAGCGGCTGGGCATCGCCGCGGCGGTGCAGTGGCGGCCCAACGACGACCTGCTGCTGACCGCCCAGTACCAGCGGACCAAGTACTGGTTCAACCGGACCGGCGCCTACTATTACGACTTCAACAACCGCTCCAACGTCAGGGATGCGAACGGCAACGTCACCAGCTACGGCACCGACCCGCTGCCAGGCGCGGCCTTCACGTTCAATGACGAAGGCTACGCCACCAAGGGCTCGCTGCAGAACCAGACCTTCGAGACCGGGCGCTACGACCAGCAGCTGTGGAGCCAGAGCCAGAACTTCACGCTGAACGCCGCCTGGACGCCGACCGAGCGCTTCAAGGCCAATTTCGACGCCCAGTACCTGAAGTCCTATTACAACGCCGACCGCAACGGCCACGTGCTGTCGCTCTACACCCAGTCGGGCCAGACGGGCCTCACCTCGCCCCACAAGTCGATCGTCGACTTCGACCTGACCGGCAAGTACCCCCGGTGGGAGGTGCGCGACGCCTCGGTCCTGAACAGCCCGGCCAACTACACCACGCCGTACATGGCCGACTCCCTGCAGCGCAACGACGCCGACACCCTGTCGTTCGCGGCGGACGTGGAGTACGACCTGGAGGGCGGCTTCTTCGACAAGCTGCGCGGCGGCGCCCGCTATTCCGACAACAGCATCGATCTGCGGGGCACTTGGCACGGCGTCTGCATCACCGCCCTGGGTCCCGACGCCAACTGTTCGGCCCCGGCCGGCACGCCGCTGGTCCCGCTTTCGGCGCACCCGGAACTGTCGATGCCCGGTCCGTCGATGCGCTGGTTCGACGGCAACACCGTCAAGGGCGGCCTGCTTTATCCGGCCTTCCCGAAGGGCGACGGCGTCTGGGCCCAGACCAAGGCGCTCTACGCCCTGTTCGGCGCCCAGACCAAGGACAACTTCACGCCGGGCGACCTCAACAGCCAGACCGAGAAGACCTATACCGGCTGGGCGATCGCCGACTACGCCGGCGAGCTGGCCGGCGTGCCGATCGACGGCGGCCTCGGCGTCCGGGTGGTCAAGACCGAGGCGACCTCCCAGGGCACCCAGTTCAACAACGACGGCACCACCACGCCGATCGACGTCGACAACAGCTACACGCGCGTCCTGCCCAGCTTCAACCTGCGCGCCAAGCTCACCGACACGATCCAGGCCCGTCTGGCCTATTCCAAGGGGCTGGCCCGTCCCAACTTCGATCAGCTGTCGACCAACCTGACGCTCAACAACCCCAACCAGGTCAACCCGGTCACCGGCCATCCCAGCGCCAGCTCGGGCAATCCGATGCTCCGTCCGATCGAGTCCGACAACTACGACCTGACGGCCGAATGGTACTTCAACGACTCGGGCTCGCTGACCGCCGGCGTCTTTTACAAGAAGGTCGACGGCTTCCTGGCCGGCGGCACGGTCGTGGGCTCCTATAACGGCGTGGCCTACGACGTCAGCACGGTGGTCAATTCGGGCAAGGGCACCGTCAAGGGCGTCGAGCTCGGCTACCAGCAGTTCTTCGACTTCCTGCCGGGCCTGCTCAGCGGCCTGGGCGTCCAGGCCAACTACACCTATGTCGACAGCAGCGTCAGCAACCCCTTCGCCACGGCGGGATCGGCCGCTCCGGCCCAGCTGCCGCTCGAGAAGCTGTCGAAGAACAGCTACAACCTGATCGGCCTCTACGAGAAGGGACCGGTCAGCGCCCGCGTCGCCTACAACTGGCGTTCGGCCTATCTGGACCAGACGACCGGCAGCGGGGCGAACGGCATCCCGCAGTACGCCAAGCCCTACGCCTCGCTGGATGCGTCGCTCAGCGTCGACATCAACGATCACGTGGCCTTCTCGGTGGATGCGGTGAACCTGAACAACCGCATGAACGTGCTCTACATCGGCACGCCCGCCGCGCCGTTGCAGTACCAGCTCAATGACCGGCGCTTCGGCGTCGCCCTGCGCATCACCTACTGATCTCCCCAGCTGGCCGGCGTGGCGCCTCGGCGCGCCACGCCGGCGCTTTTTCTCCGACAAAAAACCTTCGGTCCGCGACGCAAGACATGGTTCGATCGATCCGATGCTGACCGAGACTTCGCGCGAGAACGGACCGCTGAACCGCATCGCCATCGTCGGGGGCGGCGCGGCCGGCTGGATGGCCGCCGCGGCCCTGGCCCGCGTGCTCGGCCCCCAGGGGCCGGCGATCACCCTGATCGAATCCGAGGAGATCGGCATCGTCGGGGTGGGGGAGGCGACGATCCCGCCCATCCGCGCCTTCAACGCGATGATCGGCCTGGACGAGGACGTCTTCGTCCGCGAGACCAAGGGCACGTTCAAGCTGGGCATCGAGTTTGTCGACTGGCGTCGGCGCGGACACCGCTATTTCCATCCGTTCGGCGTCTACGGCCCCGACTTCGGCCCCACCCCGTTCGAAGGCGCCTGGCGAAGGCTGCGCCAGATGGGCCAGGCCGAGCCACTGGAAGCCTATTCGATCTGCGCCCAGGCCGCGGCCGCCGGGCGCTTCGCCCGTCCCCAGCCGGGCGCCGGCCCGCTGTCCCAACTGGCCTACGCCTTCCATTTCGACGCAGCGCTCTATGCCAAGCTGCTGCGCGCCCACGCCGAGGCGGCCGGGGTCGTCCGCCGCGAAGGCAAGGTGGCCGCCGTCAACCTGCGCGCCGGCGACGGCTTCGTCGAAGCGGTGACCATGGAAGATGGCGAGCGGATCGCCGCCGACCTCTTCCTGGACTGCACGGGCTTTCGCGCCCTGCTGATCGGCCAGACGCAGGACAGCCCGTTCGAGGACTGGTCGCGCTGGCTGCCCAACGACCGCGCCGTGGCCGTCCCGTCGGCCAACGCCGGCCCGCCGGCGCCCTATACCCGCTCGACCGCCCGCGAGGCCGGCTGGCAGTGGCGCATTCCGCTGCAGCACCGCACCGGCAACGGCTACGTCTTTTCCAGCCGCCACGTCTCCGAGGACGAGGCGACCGCCACCCTGCTGGCCAATCTGGACGGCGAGGCCCTGGCCGAGCCCCGGGTGCTGCGTTTCCAGGCCGGTCGGCGCCCCGCCGGCTGGGTCAGGAACGTCGTGGCCCTGGGCCTGGCCAGCGGCTTCCTGGAGCCTCTGGAATCGACCAGCATCCACCTGATCCAGGTCGGGATCGCGCGGCTGCTCGAGATGCTGCCGACCCGGGCGTTCGAGCCCGCCGACGCCCGCCGCTACAACCGGCTGATGGCGGCCGAGTTCGAGAGCGTGCGCGATTTCCTGATCCTGCATTTCCACGCCACCGAAAGGCGCGACACGCCCTATTGGGACCAGCTCGCCGCCATGTCCGTTCCCGACACCCTGCTCGAGCGGCTGCGCATCTACCGCGCGACGGGCCGGGTGTTCCGCGAGAGCGACGAGCTTTTCACCAAGACCAGCTGGCTGGCGGTGATGGACGGGCAGGGGCCCTCGGTCGACGGCCTCGAGCCGCTGGCCGAGGGCCTGCCGCTTGATCAGGCCCAGGCGCGACTGGCGCGGATCGCCGCCGCGACGGCCCAGGCCGTGCAGCAGATGCCCTCCCAGGCCGAGTTCATCCGCGCCCATTGCCAGGCCGCGACGCTGATCGCGGTTTGATCCAGAGTTTTGACTGAAGTTTTGACCGGCAGCCGGGGCGAGCCGCCCCATGAGAAGAGGTTCGTATGCGACGGGTTCTATTGGCGGGTTTCGCCTCGTTCGGACTGCTGACGGCGGCGCATGCCGAAGACGCGCCCCGCGTGCAGCCGGTGCAGGTGGACGCGTCGCGTCCGGACTGGGAGAACCCGGCGGTGTTCGCGCGCGGCAAGCTGGCGGCCAGCGCCACCCACTTCGCGTTCGAGAGCCGCGAGGCCGCCCTGGCCGGCGACATGACCCGGTCGGCCCGCTACCAGTCGCTGGACGGTGCGTGGGCGTTCAGCTTTTCGCCGTCGTCGGACGATGTCCCCAAGGGCTTCGAACAGCCCGGCTATGACGTCTCGGCCTGGAAGACCATCAAGGTCCCGGCGATGTGGCAGACCGAGGGCTACGACCAGGCCCGCTACAACAACATCACCTATCCGTTCCCGGCCAACCGCCCGCTGATCCCCCACGCCACCAACCCGGTCGGCTCCTATCGGCGGACCTTCGAGATCCCGGCCGGCTGGTCGGGCCAGGACGTGATCCTGCACATCGGCGCGGCCGGCTCGGCCTACCAGGTGTGGGTCAACGGCGTGGAGGCCGGCTACTCGGAAGACTCCAAGCTGCCTTCGGAGTTCGATGTCACCAAGCTGCTCAAGCGCGGCCAGCCCAACATCGTCGCCATCCAGATCCACCGCTGGTCGGACGGCTCCTACCTGGAGGACCAGGACTTCTGGCGGGTCTCGGGCATCGAGCGCTCGGTCTATCTGAAGGCCGTGCCCAAGGCCTCGGCCACCGACCTGTTCGTCCATGCCGGCCTGGACAAGGCCTATCGCGACGGCGTGCTGTCGACCGACCTGGCCCTGGCCGCCCGCGACAAGCCGGTGACCTTGCGCCTGAGCCTGCTGGACGGCGACAAGACCGTGCTCACGAAAGAGACCAAGGTCGCCGCCGGCGCCGCCAGGACCGAGACGCTCTCGGCCACCGTCCCGGGCGTGCGCCCGTGGACCGCCGAGACCCCCAACCTCTACACCCTGCTGGTCGAGGTGCTCGACGCAAAGGGCCAGGTGATCCAGGCCACGCCCCAGCGCATCGGTTTCCGCACCGTCGAGATCAAGAACGGCCGGGTGGCCGTCAACGGCAAGCCGATCGTCATCCGCGGCGTCAATCGCCACGAGCACGATCCGGAGACCTTCCACGTCATCTCCGAGGCCTCAATGCGCCGCGACATCGAGCTGATGAAGCGCAACAACATCAACGCCGTGCGCACCTCCCACTACCCCAACGCCGAGCTCTGGTATGCCCTGGCCGACGAGTACGGCCTCTATGTCATGGACGAGGCCGACATCGAGAGCCACGCCTATATGGACTACGCCAACAAGCATCCGGAGCTGCGGCCCAAGCTGCAGATCGGCTTCGACCCGGCCTGGGAGCAGGCCCATGTCAGCCGGGTCATGAACATGGTCGAGCGCGACAAGAACCACCCGTCGGTGATCTTCTGGTCGCTGGGCAACGAGGCCGGCATCGGGCCCAACTTCGAGAAGGCGGCCGCCGCCGCCCGCAAGCGCGATCCCTCGCGCCTGATCTCCTATCTCGGCTGGGGCACGCTGGACTGGGAGCATGAACCCAACGCCTTCGTCGACATCTATGCGCCGATGTACGACGACATCGAGAAGATGGTGGACTGGGCCAAGGATCCCACCCGCACCCAGCCGATGATCCAGTGCGAGTATTCGCACATGCAGGGCAACTCCGGCGGCAACTTCAAGGACTACTGGGACACCATCTACCAGTACGACAAGCTGCAGGGCGGCTTCATCTGGGACTGGGTCGACCAGTCGATGTATCGCTACGCCAAGGACGGCCGCCGCTACTGGGGCGACGGCGGCGAGTACGGCCCCAATCCCGGCGGCGACGTCGAGTTCGGCGACGGCCTAAACCAGCCGGATCGCACGCCCAACCCGCACCTCTACGAGGTGCAGAAGGTGCTCTCGCCGATCCAGTTCGGGGCCTTCGACCCGGCCACCGGCAAGGTGACGGTGACCAACCGCCACGACTTCCGCGACCTGTCGGGCTTCGACTTCGACTGGACGCTGGAGGAGAACGGCGTGGCCATCGCTTCCGGCGACCTGCCGGCCCTGACGACCGCCGCCCGCGCCAGCCAGACCATCGCCCTGCCGTTGCCGGCCCTGCCGCGCAAGCCCGGCGCGGAATACTTCGTTACCGTGCGGGCCAAGGCCAAGGCCGGCGCCGTGCCGTTGACCCCGGCCGGCTACACGGTCGGCTGGGAACAGTTCGCCGTCGCCGCGACGCCCGCCCCGGCGGTCGCCCGCGCCGGGACCGTGTCCCTGGCCGAGACCAGCGCGGCGATCACCGCCTCGGCCGCCGGCGCGACCCTGACCGTCGACAAGGCCACCGGCCTGGTCGAAGCCTACGCCAAGGACGGCGTGGTCCTGGCCAAGGGCGGCCAGCCCAACTTCTTCCGCGCCGAGATCGACAACGACACCCTGAACGGCATCGTCTCCCAGCAGCGGCCCTGGCAGGCGATGACCCAAGCGCGTCAGGTGCGCGGCCTCACCGCCCGCAAGACCGACGGCGGGGTCGAGATCGCCGTCGACTACGCCCTCGGCGCCGGGGCGGCGCGCTTCGTGACCACCTACACCATGGCCGGGGACGGCTCCGTCGCCGTCGCCGGGGAACTGACCCCGTTGAAGGACGACCTGCCGCCGCCGGTGCGCGTGGGCCTGTGGTTCACCGCCCCGACCAGCCTGAAGACCGTCGAATGGTACGGCCGCGGCCCGCACGAAAGCTATGTCGACCGCTACACCTCCGCCCCGATCGGCCTGTGGCGCGGGGCGATCGCCGACCAGAACCACGACTACATGCGCCCCCAGGACACCGGCAACAAGATCGACGTCCGCTGGATGGAGCTGAGCGGCGGCGGCGCGGGGCTGAAGGTCACCGGCGAGAAACCGCTGATGATGACCGCCCTGGCCTTCCCCTATCAGGACCTCTACCGCCGCGCGCCGGGCGCGTGGAAGTCGACCGACATCGTCCCGCATGGCGAGGTCACGCTGCTGGTCGATTCGGCCCAGTGGGGCGTCGGCGGCGACACGGCCTGGAACCATGTCGGCCTGCCGCACATGAAGTACCGCACCAAGCTGGAGCCGACCCGCGTCGCCTTCCGCCTGGAGCCGTTCAGCGGCGAGGGGACCCAGCCGGACAAGGCGCGTCCCGCCCGGGCCACCGAGGTCCAGTGATCGGAGCGGTCGGCGGCCTGGCCCAGGCCGTCGACCGTGGCCGTTCAGCTCTCCGTGTAGCGGAGCAGAAGCCAGTCCCGGCCGTTTAGCAGTAGGGCCAACGCCTCCGCGGCCGCCGGAGGCGTGCCGGCATAGAAGGCCGCGAGATCCTTCGCCAGCATCCGCGCCCTGTCCGCGGGCAACGCCGCGGGGCGTCGGAATCCGAGCATGCGGGCGCCGATCCCGAACAGCGAAAAGTCGTATTCGTCCTCCAGGCGCCGGGCCAGGACGTAGGTCTGCATGGGATTGAGGTCGGCGCTGAAATAGCCGTTGGGAAAGGCCGCGACGGTCTGGGCGGCGGCGTCGACCGGCACGACCTGGAACAGGACGTGCTGTTCCTGCGCGATCCGCAGCGCCGCTTCCGGATCCCTGTTGATCGTGACCAGGTCGTTGGAGTCGCCGGGCGTTTCCCAGTCCAGCAGGCCGGACACCTGCTCGAGCCCGACGTCGCGCGCCCGCTCGAGAAGGTTGGCCAGGCGGATGGGGAATTCGGCCGGCGTGCTGAGGTAGCCCCGGTGCTGGCCGTTCTCGAACACCTCGGCCCCAAGCCCGGACAGGTCGTGGCCCTCGATGTCGTCCAGCCCGTGAAAGTCCGTCGCGTGCCCCGACGTGTACGAGGCCTGGCCCAGGTCGTCGAGCGAGGCGAGGACGCGTTGGCCGGGATGGTCCTGCTGCAGGCGAGCGTGCAGGACGAGCAGGTCCGCGAACGATGGAAGATCGTGCGCCGTCACGCCGTCGCACAGCAACGGGCCGAAGGTCCGGGGCCTGGCCTCGGCGAAGGGGACGAGTTTCAGCGGTTGCCCGCGGGGCGATCCGGACATCGGGGCGATGACGGCCGCCCCCGCCGCGAATGTCAACCAGGCGCCCGATGCGCGCAAGCCGCCCTCCAGGCGGGCGTCGGCACTGCGTTATATGTATATCGTATAAGATATTTGACATAAATAATATTATCGTGCCTTCCTTCCTGCCGAAGCGCGCCTGTGGGAGGCGCGGTCGTTCTGGAGGGGAATTTCCATGCGCAGCAGACTGGCGCGCCTTGATCTCATGGCGGGAGCGGCGGCGGTCGCGGTCCTGTCGGTCGGCGCCGGGGCCCCAGCCGCCTTCGCCCAGCAGGTCGCCACGGCCGAAGAGCCGGCGACCCTGGATGCGGTGGTGGTGACCGGGTCGCGGATCAAGCGGCCCAACCTGGTCTCGGCCAGCCCGATGACCGTCGTCGGCGACGACGAGATCAAGTACCAGGGCGCCACCTCGATCGAGAGCGTGCTCAATCGACTGCCCCAGTTCACCGCCGACTCCAACGAGAACGGCTCGAACGGCTCGGACGGCACGGCCCGGGTCAACCTGCGCAACATGGGCTCCAGCCGCGTGCTGGTGCTGGTCGACGGCCAGCGGATGCTGCCAGCCGAGACCGCCGACGTGAACTTCATCCCCAGCGCCCTGGTCGACCGGGTGGACGTGGTGACGGGCGGCGCCTCGGCGGTCTACGGCTCCGACGCCGTGTCCGGCGTGGTCAACTTCATCCTCAAGAAGAACCTCAACGGGCTGCGGCTGGACGCTCAGTACGGCATCGCCCAGCACACCAACGACAACAGCTATCCCCGGTCGCTGATCACCAGCGCCGGCTACAAGCTGCCCGACAAGCACGTCACCGACGGGGCGCGGACCGACATCAACCTGGCCTTCGGCATGAATTCGCCGGACGGCAAGGGCAATGTCACCTTCTACGTCGGCTATCGCGAACTGAAGCCCGTCACCCAGGACACCCGCGACTATTCGGCCTGCGGCCTGAACCTGGCCGGGGACCGCAACAACGCCCTGGTCTGCGGCGGCTCCAGCAACAACGAGTACGGGCTGTTCACCCTGCTCAGCGGCCCCAACGCCGGACAGACGCTGAACAACACCAAGGACGGCAACAAGACCTGGGTCCCGTACAACAGCTCGTTCCTCTACAACTACGCGCCCACCAACTACATCCAGCGCTCGGACAGCCGCTACACGGCGGGGGCCTTCGCGCACTACGAGATCAGCAAGGCCGCCGAGGTCTACGGCAGCTTCATGTTCATGGACGACCACACCTTCTCGCAGGCGGCGCCGTCCGCCCTGTTCCAGGGGACGACGTTCAAGATCAACTGCAACAACCCGCTGATGTCGGCCTCCCAGGCCGCGACGCTCTGCGGTTCGGCCGCGGGCACGGACGTCAACCAGGACACCTTCATCGGCTACCGGCTGACCGGGCCCGGCAGTTCGCCGCGCCGCGACGACCTGCGCCATACCGACTACCGCATCAACCTCGGCTCGCGCGGCGAGATCGCGCAGGGCTGGACCTATGACGCCGGCTTCCTCTACTCGCAGGTGGTGCTCGACGAGAGCTACAAGAACAACGTCGACAACGCCAAGGCCGCCAAGGCCCTGCAGGTGGTCAGCGTCAACGGCGTGGCGACCTGCAAGTCGGTGGTCGACGGCACCGATCCCAACTGCGTGCCGATCGACGTGTTCAAGTACCAGGGCCTCAGCGCGGCGGCCTACAAGTACCTCTACGCCCCGACCTACACTCACGGCGTGCAGCGCGAGAAGGTGCTGAGCGCGAACGTGAACGGCGACCTGGGCCAGTACGGGATCAAGAGCCCGTGGGCCGATGACGGCGCGGCCGTGGCCCTGGGCGTCGAGCATCGCCGCGAGGAGCTGAAGTTCGAGGCCGACGCCCTGGCCCAGGCGGGCGGCACCAAGGAGAACGCCGGCGCCTTCAGCGTCACCGAGGCCTATGGCGAAATGGACCTGCCGCTGGTCCAGGACGCGCCGTTCATCAAGAGCCTGTCGGTCAACGCCGGCTATCGGACCTCCAAGTACGACTATCTCGACAAGCGGGTCTCGACCTACAAGGTCGAGCTGCAATATGCGCCGACCTCGGACGTGCGGTTCCGCGCCAGCTACAACCGCGCGGTGCGGGCGGCCAATATCAGCGAGCTGTTCGCGCCCCAGGGCCTGGGCAACGTCTCGGCGGTGGACCCCTGCGCCGGGGCGACGCCCACGGCCTCCGCCGCGGCCTGCGCCCTGACCGGCGTGACCGCCGCCCAGTACGGCAAGATCCCCGAATGCCCGGCCGAGACCTGCGTCACCCAGGGCGGCGGCAATCCGGACCTGAAGCCGGAAGTGGCCGACACCCGCACCGCCGGGGTGGTGCTGACCCCGCGCTTCCTGCCCGGGTTCTCGATGTCGCTGGACTATTTCGACATCTATGTCGACCAGTACATCGGCTCGGTCGACGCCCCGACCGTGATCAACCAGTGCGTCCAGACCAGCAATCCGTACTTCTGCAGCCTGTTCCACCGCGACCCGACCTCGGGCGTGCTGTTCGGCGATCGCGGCTACATCGTCGCCACCAACCAGAACACCGGCTTCCTGCAGACCTCCGGGCTGGACGTGACCGGCAACTATCGCCTCGACCTGTCCGCGCTGACCAAGGGCGGCGACTGGGGCGAGCTCGACTTCAGCTTCGTCGGCACCTACCTCAACAGCCGCAAGATCGAGCAGCTGCCCGGCCTGGGCGCCTATAACTGCAAGGGTCTCTACGGCCCGACCTGCGGCCAGCCCAACCCGGCCTGGCGCCACCAGCTGCGCACGACCTGGACCCTGCCGTGGATCCCGGCCACGGTCTCGGTCAACTGGCGCTATTTCGGCGGGACCAACCTGTCCAGCAACGACAGCAACCCGTTCCTGCAGGGCGACTACGTCGAGATCAACCGCAAGATCAAGGCCTACAGCTACTTCGACCTGGCGGCCAACTGGAAGGTGCGCGAGCAGCTGTCCCTGCGGGCCGGCATGAACAACGCCTTCGACAAGGATCCGCCGGTGATCGCCGCCGGCCTGCTCAGCTCGTTCGGCAACGGCAACACCTATCCGGGCGTCTACGACCCGATGGGCCGGACGCTGTTCGTCGGCCTGACCATGGACTTCTAAGGCCTTCCGCTTTTCCCGAGGACCGGCGGCGGCGTCGCGGGTCCTCGGGGGTGAACCTCCCCTAGGTCAACTCCAGCAGCCATCGCCCCCCGCGGTGGCTGTTTTTTTATGGGGGCCGCTGACCTTCCATCCGCTCATCCCGGCGAATGCCGGGACCCAGATCCCATGGCGTGGGCGTTGATTGGAGGAACGCCGAGCTTGAGGAACCCACCCCTCCGCTATGCCATCTGGCTCCCGGCATTCGCCGGGATGAGCGGAGATTTTGGAGGTCTATGCTCGGCATTCAGTGAGCAAAGATCAGCGAAATCAACGCCCTGAACTTTCTCGACCCGATTTGATCCTCACCCCTTCGAACTACCCGTATCCTGGTCCCACCTGAAGGCACGGGGAGGGCGCACGTACGGCGACCGATGCGGCCTTCGGGGGTGGACG
>Ga0209758_1000918_pt1 | contig 39844 bp, 36 predicted proteins | sample AraplaMF_Col_mMF_FD_184258 | JGI IMG/M metagenome (GOLD analysis project Ga0209758, IMG submission 184258) | Arabidopsis root microbial communities from the University of North Carolina, USA - plate scrape MF_Col_mMF (SPAdes) (version 2) | ecosystem: Host-associated > Plants > Roots > Endosphere... | reverse complement strand
ATCGGCTCAACATCGAGACCTGCGTAACGCCGCCATGCAAATCTGGAACAAAATCGCGTGTGTCGCCCCAGCCTGACAGCCGCCCCGGCCAGCTATCGCTGCATCAATCCGCTGATAACTTTACAGTGCCTGCGGGCGGCCATCAGTGTTTTACGCTAGGGTCGGGTTGTTGAAGACCAACCTGACGGAAAGACCACCGATGACCAATGACATGATGAACGTGCGCTCGCTTGTTGAGAAGAGCGCCGATGCAGATTTATTGCGCGAGATGATCGGCTTTGCCGCCGAGCGGCTGATGGAGCTTGAGGTCGGCTCGGCCACTGGTGCTGACTTCGGCGAGAAGAACCCGATGCGCCTTGCTCAACGCAACGGCTACCGCGACCGCGATTGGGAGACGCGAGCCGGAACCGTTGAACTCCGCATTCCGAAGCTGCGCAAGGGAAGCTATTTTCCGAGCTTTCTCGAGCCGCGCCGTATGGCAGAGAAGGCCCTGACAGCCGTTATCCAGGAAGCGTATATCCAAGGAATCTCGACCCGTTCAGTCGACGAGCTGGTCAAGGCCATGGGCATGTCGGGCATCTCCAAAAGCCAGGTGAGCCGTCTATGCGAAGAGATCGACGTCAAGGTAAAGGCGTTCCTCGACAGGCCGATTGAAGGCGAGTGGCCGTATGTGTGGGTCGATGCGACCTACCTCAAAGTCCGGCGCGGCGGTCGCATCGTCTCCGTCGCCGTTATCATCGCCGTCGGCGTCAACAGCGATGGTCGACGCGAGGTCCTTGGTATGGAGGTCGGCACGTCGGAGGCCGAGCCGATCTGGACGGAATTCCTGCGCAGGCTGACACGCCGAGGATTGCGTGGCGTCAAGCTTGTCGTCTCCGATGCGCATGAAGGTCTCAAAGCCGCCGTCACCAAGGTTCTCAATGCCACTTGGCAAAGATGCCGGGTTCACTTCATGAGGAACGTGCTCGCGCATGCTGGAAAGAGCGGCAGGCGGGTCGTATCCGCCTTCATCGCCACGGCCTTTGCCCAGGAGACACCGGAGGCAGCAAGCGCTCAATGGCGCAGCGTCGCCGATCAGATCAGGCCGAAAGTGTCGAAGCTTGCCACCATCATGGACGACGCTGAAGAGGACGTGCTCGCCTATATGACCTTCCCGAAAGAGCACCGGGCAAAGCTGCATTCGACGAACCCAATTGAGCGTCTCAATGGTGAAATCAAGCGACGTACCGAGGTGGTCGGCATCTTTCCCAACGACGAAGCGATCCTCCGCCTCGTTGGCGCGCTGCTGCTCGAACAGAACGACGAATGGGCCGTCCAACGCGCCAGGTACATGACCCTTGAGACCATGGCCCAAATGAGCGATGATCCGCAAATCAGTCTGCCCGCTGTGGCACGCTGATATCCCTCCGACCCGACGTCGGAAAGCACGGCAATCAGCCGTCAGCTACACATGGGGTAATCGCGGCGCGATTGTCCAAGCTCCATTTATAAGATGATGGCTGGCGTGGGTGGTTGCCCCCGGTAAGATGGAAATTGCGGGCTCACGATTGGCACCGGGCCCAAACATCAAGTGGAGGCAACCATGGACCAATATATAGGGCTGGACGTTTCATTGAAAGACACCGCGATCTCGATCCGGGAGGACGGGAAGCGGATCTGGCGGGGGAAGTGCCCTTCGGATCCAAAACTTCTGGCAGAGATGATCCGCAAGCATGCGCCGCACGCCAGGCGCGTCGTATTTGAGACGGGGCCGTTGTCGACGTGGTTCTATCACGCCCTGACAGCCGAGGGGATGCCGGCGATCTGCATTTGAAGCGCGGCACGCGCAAAAGGTATTGGACGAGACGCTCAACAAAACCGATGCCAATGATGCAGATGGCTTGGCGCAACTGGCCGAAGCGGGCTTCTACAAGGTCGTTCGAGTAAAGTCATTTGACAGCATGCTGACGCGCACGCTGGTCGGGGCCCGCAACCAGCTCCTGAACATCTCAACCCAACTTAGCAACCAAATCCGCGGCCTGATGAAGACATTCGGTCTTATCGTCCCCAAAGGAACTGGTCGGGTGTTTGATGGCAATGTGAGAGAGCTTTTGGCTGGTAATAACGACCTTGCACGGATCATATTGCCTCTGCTTGAGGCGTGGCGCGACATACGCAAACGCGCGGCCGATCTTGATCGCCAGTTGCTCGCAGTGGCACGGCAGAGCCAGTCTACGAAGCTTCTGATGACGATCCCAGGCATCGGCGCCGTCACGGCTGTGTCCTACATCGCAGCGATTGAAGATCCAGAAAACTTCCGAACGTCGCGCTCGGTAGGAGCCTGGCTCGGGCTAACAACGCGGCGCTACCAGTCAGGTGAGGTTGACTATAATGGCCATATCTCGCGAAGAGGTGATAATCACCTGCGGGGGTTGCTTTATGAAGCGGCGACAGTGCTTCTCACGCGCGCCAGTGTCAGGACCGAGAGCAGCCTCAAGACCTGGGGGCTTAAGCTGCGTGAGCGGTTGGGCTTTAAGCGCGCTGCGGTGGCAGTCGCCCGGAAGCTTGCGGTCATTATGCACAGCATGCTCAGGACAGGAGAAGTCTTCAACGCATCGGTTGGCGCCACCGCATAAGCGACCGCCAGCCTTCTTCCCTCAGAACGTCAAACCTCGTTTGACGCACTGAGCGTCCCTGCCGCGGACGCCGGTTGGATCATTCCGCTGGTGAGTGGCTGCAGCTCGTTCGAGACTGCGCGCTACACATAGGAAGGTCCTACCTGCGAAGACCCATCATGCGGCGACATTTTGTCGACCGCGCAGACAACCCTGCTCCCGGCATCCGGATAGCTCTGAATCAGACAAACGACGCTGAGATGCAACCCCATCGAACTCCGCTGTCGCCCCTCGCAACGGCGAAGAGAGCGAATGGCCAAAGCAACCTTGACTAACCGGATGCGAATAGACAACCACTCCATGGGACACGATCTCTTGAAGCTGAAAATCGCCATCCGAAACGGCTCATGCTCGTGAAGTTCCGTGAGGAGAACGATAGGCTCAATTCCATGCTTCGCTGTTTTGGCGGCGCATAAGCGCCAAATCCAGAGGTCATATTATGAGACGTCTTCACGGACGCGCGACGCGTTTTTGCTTAGAAGACACGCGGCGATGCGACCTGCGGTAGCTCTGGAAGTCTGCGACATGCCCGCAGCGAAAGCGTGATCCAAAAAGCATGATCGTGTTCTGAATCGGAGATATTAGTTATGGTAGCAGGCCCGGGTTCGATCAAGCTCCGATACTGAACGGACGACACCGGCGGCCGTTTTGGTGATCTGCCCAAAGTGGAATACCTGGTTTTCATTTTGGCGGCGATCGAATTGACTTCGCAATGATCCCAGCTCTTTTCGACCAACAGACGAGGTCTTCACTGGGTGCAACGGATGCATATCAGAATGTGTTCGGCCTAGGCGGATTTTCGCTTACGGTTCGCCGGAAATGTCGGCAACGTTTTCTTTTGCCGAATCGGATATTAGCAAAGGTTATGAAGAGCGAACAACGACGCCTTGCCGCGCAAAAAGCCTTTGATCGTCTCCGCCGCGCGGGATTGCCGACGGAGGAGGATCCGCGTTTCCTCTTATGGATCGAACAATGGATTGCCGGCGAAATTGAAATGCAAGAGGTCCGGGAACGGTATCTTGGGTTCCTGCGAGAACAAGCTTCCGAACTCAAGCGGCGTGCGCTTGCCAGGGGCGCCAAGTAACCTTCCGATCCGGGACCGCAGCCGATCGAAGGGGTGATCGGCACGGGCGGCCACGATGCGTGCCGCATCGACTGCGGCCAGTCCACGCACCAAGCGCATGCCCAAGCGGACAGCATGGCGGCGCTCTCCCTCCAGAGCGAAAATTACGTCGAGGGACCAAGGGGAAGACCTCCAAAACTACGAATTCTCGCAGCTATCCGTCTTCGATTTTTCAACGCGCGGCGCGGCGGCCATCAACTGGCCGACCCGATTTGACTCCAACCTTGGATCGAACCGGCTAAACGCTGCTTTTCCTTGATTTTCTCCGGAAGAAAAGGAGGGCCACCATAATGAGGAATACGACAACGAGGTAACCGGAACTGTCTCCGCTCTCGCTCCCACTTCGGTTTGCGACGGGGATGGCGGGAGCCGGCTACGACACTTGCGGCGAAAGGCTCACCGGCTCGGAAGAAAGGACCTTAGGCTTTGGATCGACCAAAGGCACAATGGGTACCGCAACCACATCCGCCGGCAGCGCGGCAGGCTGCGCATCGGTATTCGAACTCGGAAACAGCGCCTTCAGCGAATCCTGGGTCACGACGCCGGAAGGCGCCAGCCGATGAGCACGCTGAAACCCCTTGAGTGCGGCGACGGATTTCGATCCCCAGATCCCGTCTGGCGTGCCCGCGTCGAAACCCTGATCGGCGAGCGCCTTCTGGACGTCGCGAACCGGCCTGATTTCGGCGTGGACCTGCCCTGTCGAGATCGCGCACAACATGCACACAACCACCAATGCCGAGAATTTCGCTTGGATTTCCGGGTCACTCATCCCCCGAGACGGGTGACTATACACCGCTGGGTTGACGCGCCAATGCTCTCGGCCCTCCCTGGATGACAAACGGGATGAAGAGGCGGATATCCTGCGGCGGCTGAAGCTGGGGGAACGGATCGAACCTTTCCAAACGACGCGCCGCCACCGAGACGGCCGGATGGTCCCGATCTCGATCACCATATCTCCCATCAAAAGCCGGGGCGGCAGGCTCGTCGGTGCATCAAGCATCGCCCGGGACATCTCGGAGAGGCGCGAGAGCGACCGCTGGCTTCGCCTTCTGACGCGAGAAATCAATCATCGTGTCAAAAATCAGTACGCCATCGTGCTGGCCATTATCCGGCAGACGGCGACACGTTCTCGATCAATCGAAGAATTCGAGAAGCGCGTTCGCGAACGTATCACGGCACTTTCTCATTCGCATGATCTGCTCTCGCAGGTCGATTGGGCCGGCGTTAGGCTTGCTGATCTTGTGGCTCATCAGCTCAAGTCGTTCGAGGTTCTCCAACCGGTCCGGGTTGTCGGCCCGGAGATGATCAACCGCTCTCCACAGCCAGCATTTCTGACCGTGACACTGTAAAGTTATCAGCTCAATCCGGAGTCGTAACCTGCCAAATGACTCAATCTGCCGGAGGGCAGTTTCGGCACAGCATCGAACGCGAACCAGTCTGGATCCTGGGTATTGTATGTCGCCATACAGTTTGGCGTTTCCCAAACCTCGACTCGCAGGAGATGTGCGCGGTTATGGCTTCGGAACCTAACGCGGGGTGCCAGCCTATTGAACCAATGCTTCGCGAGGTTCTCCGCAGTTGGCACGCTCGCCAGCAAAAGTGTCTTGCCGAATGGACCTTCGATCAGCTTTTGATCGGCATGGGTCACCTCATCACGGTATTCCCGCAGAACCGCGGCCGCCTTAGCTTCGTGTGCGTTTTCGGGGAGAAAGGAGCCGATCCAGGGATCGTCTACCCAAATCATCATGCCATGATCGCAGCAGGCATCGATCTCGGCCATCATTTCGTCCTTCAAGAAACCGAAATCGAGGACCATGCCAGTCTGCTCCCCGTCGCCACACAGGGGGCCCACGCAAGTCGCGGCAATCTTATATCGATGACCGTGCAAGTTATGGCATTTCGACTCGTGGTGCGGGATACGGTGGGCCGCATCGATACCGATTTCACGCGTGATCAAATGATATTCCTGCATGGTTTCCCCACTGCGCTAGGATTCACGACATCTTCGAGACCATTCTCGCATTGCAATTTTAAATATGCAACCATTGACAATAATCGTTTAGCCTGTATTTTTTTTCAGGCGCTATCGGAGCAAGCGCACAATTATATTCATGCGTTGGCACAGGTAGGAGGAGCCCCATGGATCTTTGGCTGGGAAAGCGGCTTCTGCAATTGAGCTGGGAGGAATTCGGCAACTCCGTCGATATTCTCTACGAACGGATATGCCAGGACGCGGTGAAGCCGGACGCTGTTGTCGCGTTGGCGCGAGGCGGGCTGCCGCTGGCAACCGCGTTGGCGCATAGGCTGGAACTGCACGACATCCGGGTGATTTCCGTCACCCGAAACGCCGGCGACGAACGCTATGCCGAGCGTGGAGCGCCCAAGATAGCTTGGGTGGGGCCGGCGAAAGACGACTGGTCCGCTCGCCATTTGCTGATTTGCGACGACATCGCCGGCGATGGCGGTACCCTGACCGCAATCCTTGGGCAACTCCGGGAGTTGGGCGCGAAATCCATTCGATCCGCAACTGTTGTTTGCAACGTCAACTGTCAAAATCGTCCCGATTATTGGGCGATAGAATCCGACGATTGGGTTGTTTTCCCGTGGGAAAGCCAGAAAGCAGTGATGGATGGCCCCGTCGAGCCGCTTGTTGTCGCCTCGCAGTCGAGCTTGGGCCGGCGAAGCGCTGACGAGGCCCCGGTGCGCAGATGATTAGGGCTGTGATTTTCGATCGGGACGGGACTTTGCTGGATTTCTCGGGGATGTTCCTGGCATTCGTTGACGATCTGCATGTCCGGCAAGGTTTATCCGTACCCAGCGACCGCGATCATGTGTTGAGTCTGGACTATTGGCACAGCATTGAGAAAGGGCGGACGATCGGCGACATCCTGGTGATGGATCATCTGGATCGTATCCCTCGGTCATATATGGAGCAGGCACAGTTTTTTCCCGGCACAACCGACGTTATCCGCACCCTGAGCAATGGCGGAAGGCGACTTGCCATCGCCAGCGCCTGGGTCGCCACCGACCAGACGAAATGTCTGCTGGTGCGGGAGCAGGTTGCCGATTGCTTTGTATCCGTTCTGACACGTGACGACCTTGGGGCGGAAGCGGTCGCGTGCACGCCCAGCAGCCTGGAGGTGAAACTCGCGCTTGTGCAGCGAAGCCTCAAAGAGCTTGAAATGGATCCGCGGGAAGTTGCCATCGTAGGCGACGCGCCGATCGATATACAGGCAGGTAAGGCGCTCGCCATGCGAACAATTGCTGTTCGGACAGGCAATTTCAGGTTCTTGGGCAATCACTTGGAGGCGCTGGCGCCAGATCACGTCGTGGCGAGCGTCGCGGAATTGAGGGCGAGCGAACATCTAACTTGATCTGGCGATCGGGGTTTGGTGGACGGCAAGTTTGCCAACGGGATTTTCAGAGGGAAAATGAGGAGTGTAGTGCCATGTCAAAATGGAAAGCCGTCGTTTTGTTGAGTGGAGGATTGGATTCCGCAACGACTTTGGCCATTGCAAAGCAGCAGGGCTTCGACCTGTATGCATTGAGCTTCCGGTATGGTCAGCGCCATATCGCCGAGCTTGAGGCGGCCAAGCAAGTTGCCGCCGAAGCAGGCGTCAGGGATCATATGATCGCATCGATCGATTTGCGCCAATTTGGCGGGTCGGCACTGACGCAGGATATTGACGTTCCCAAGGGTCGGGCGACCTCCGAAATGAGCGAGGGAATTCCGGTCACCTATGTGCCCGCACGCAACACGATCTTCCTGTCGTTCGCATTGGCTTGGGCAGAGGTGCTGAAGGCCCCCGACATCTTCATCGGCGTCAACGCGTTGGACTATTCCGGTTATCCGGATTGCCGGCCGGAATATATCGACGCTTACGTCCGCATGGCCAATCTGGCGACGAAAACAGGCGTAACCGGCGAAACGACCTTGAAGATTCATACACCGCTCATTCAGATGACGAAGGCGCAGATCATTCGGCGCGGCACGGAACTGGGGGTTAAGTACGGACTGACCCACAGTTGCTACGACCCAACGGTAGAGGGGCTGTCCTGTGGGGAATGCGATTCCTGCCTGCTTCGGTTGAAAGGGTTCAGCGAGGCTGGTTTGAAGGATCCGGCGCGTTACGCCCAACGCGGTGCCGCCTGATGCGAGACGCAGATGGGCCATCCTCGGAGGTGCTTTTACCGGTCGGCGCGATGTTGGTGGCACGCGCCTGGCGGGATCCATTGTTCGAACATCGACTTTTGACCAACTCTGAAGATGTCCTGACGGAATACGGGGTTGCGCTGGAGGATGGTACGATCCTGACGGTTCTGAAGAACGAACCACAAGTACACCATGCCGTCGTATGCACATTGTGCTCCTGTTATCCCACGAGCTTGTTGGGTCCGGCACCTTATTGGTATCGCAGCGCCGAATATCGGCGACGAATGGAAACGGATCCCCGAGGATTTTTGTCCCAGCAGTTCGGATTGAATATTCCCGACGAGACCGAAATCCGAGTTTATGATTCGACGTTCCGTCATCGTTACCTGGTCCTGCCCCTTTTGCCCGAAGGTTTCGAGAAGCTGGGCTTGGAGGAAATGGCCCTTTTGGTCACTTTGGACAGTTTGATCGGAACCGGTATCGCAGGGGCAGAAACCAGCTGGCATTCCCGTCCGTTCGGCGACGACGCCAAATGGCATACCGATCATCGGCTGGAGGGCAGAATGCTGGTGAGAGACGCTCCGACAGGGGATCCATTCCATGAATGTCCCCCTGCCCACGAGGGCGAGCACATCCATGACCACAACCTCGAAGAGCGGAATAGATCATGACGTCAGACATCATTCCCCTAGGACTGTCTTTCGACGATGTTTTGCTGGTCCCGCAACGTACGCGCGCCTGGAGCCGCAAGGATATCGATATTTCCAGTCGGGTAACGCGCCGAAGAAGACTTGCGGTGCCGATTTTATCCGCCAATGTGCCCTGGTGCACGGATGCCCGGATGGCCATTGCCATGGGGCGGCTTGGAGGGCTTGGCATTGTCCATAGAATGATGCCGATCAAAGACCAGGTGACCGCGATACTGAATGTCAAAAGCGCCATGATCGACCCGGCGACGGCACACACGGCAACGCAGTCGGTCGATGGTCGCTTGTTGGCGGCCGCGGCTATCGGCGCAAAGCCGGAAGCGTTGGAGCGTGCTGCCGTTCTGGTCGAGGCAGGGGCCGAAATCCTCGTCCTGGATATCGCTCATGGACACGCAGATTACGCGATAGAAACGGTTGCGCGCCTCAAGGATCGGTATCCCGCCGTCGAAGTGATCGCCGGGAATGTCGCGACGGCGGAGGGAACCCATGATTTGATTGAAGCGGGTGCCGATGCCATCAAAGTCGGTATCGGGCCTGGCGGCATATGCACGACGCGATTGGTGGCAGGGGCAGGTGTGCCTCAGCTGACAGCGGTGCGCGATTGCGTGGCGGTGGCGCGCGCACACGATGTTCCGGTGATCGCCGACGGGGGTATACGGGGATCCGGGGAAATAACGAAGGCCTTGGCGGCCGGCGCGTCAACGGTAATGCTGGGAAGCATCCTGGCCGGCGCAGAGGAAAGCGCGGCCTTCACGGTTGAGCGCGACGGCCGACGCTACAAGATTTCGACCGGCTTTGTTTCCCTCGGCGTGAACCTGACCATACGCAGAACAGAAGGTGACTTTCTTCTCGACGATGAAATTGCCGATTACGAACCAGAAGGTGTCGAAGCGACGTTTGAATACCGCGGCCCGCTTATGCAGGTGCTGCGGTCGCTTTCCAATGGTCTGCGATCCGGGATTTCATACTGCGGCAGCATGGATATCGCCGAAATGCATGAAAAGGCGCGTTTCGTCCAGATCACCGGAGCCGGCATTGCTGAAAGTAAACCGCATGCAATCGGCCTGGTTCAGCAAATTCAGCCCAATTATCGCGAGCAATTTCTTCGGGAGGCTGCGGCGGCCCGGGCAATAAAATCGACGCAAACGGTGGAGTTTTCGCCATGAAGGGCAAGAATAAACTCAGACGTCAGGAATTGACAGACGGTCGCGAACTTTGGATCCAGGAGGTATTTTATACGCTGCAAGGCGAGGGGCCGTTCAGCGGACAGCCCAGCGTTTTCGTGCGCACCTGCGGCTGCAATCTCAAGTGTTTCTGGTGCGATACCGATTTCGAATCCTCCACATGGCGACCGAGCCTGGACGAGTTGCTTGAGACAATCGAGAACATTCGTCCGTCGTTTTGCGATTTGATCGTCATCACGGGCGGTGAACCTTTCCGGCAAAATATCGCTCCGCTGGTCGAAACCTTGTTAGGGCGAGGGTTGCGTGTTCAAATCGAGACCAATGGAACCTTATGGATCGAACTGCCGGAAAGCGAACGCTTGACCATTGTGTGCAGCCCGAAAACCCCTGGGTTGCATCCGGATATCGTGCCCCGCATCTCCGCTTATAAATACGTTCTGTCTGTCGACGAGGTCGATGCGGAGGATGGATTGCCGGCACGATCCACGCAAAAGGAAAACTATGTCATGCGGCTATTTCGCCAGAAAAAAGCGGTGGCGCCGATCTATGTCATGCCGCGCGACGATGGCGACGAGAATTTGAATGAACGCAATCGCGCCCTTTGTGCTGATATCGCGATGCGCCACGGCTATACGCTGTGCCTTCAGACACATAAAATGTTAGCTTTACGGTAGGAACCATGGCTTTCGCTCGGTTCCTTGAGTTGCTGAAAGACCTCGGAGATGAGCCTCACAGCTCGGCAAAAGCGCGCGCAAAAATGAAATCGACATTCGCCAAATAACAGGCGGGATCGGTGGCCACGTCAATCTCCTCCACGGATATGTGGGTCGTCAATTCTGGCTCCAGGAGAGCCGCGTCCCTGAAAGTCATGCCCTGATCTACCGCGCGGGCCGCGGCCTGTTGAACCATTGCATAGGCGCGTTCGCGGCTGAGGCCTGCATCGATCAGGGACAGCAAAACTCGCTGCGAGGCGAAACCACCCCGCATGGCGTCCAGGTTTGCGCGCATTCTGTCGGGTCGAACCTCTAGGCCGCGCATAATCCCGCTCAGGCGCGCAAGTGCGAAATCGCACAGGCTGAATGCATCGGGCAGGGCCACGCGCTCAACTGACGAGTGGGACATATCCCGTTCGTGCCACAGCGCGATATTCTCCAAGACGGGCATCGCCGACGCGCGGATAAGTCTCGCGAGGCCGGTCAGATTTTCAGAGAAAATCGGGTTGCGTTTATGGGGCATGGCCGAGGAGCCCTTTTGCGTCGCCGAAAAGCCTTCCGCAACCTCTTCGACTTCCTGCCGCTGCAGATGGCGCAATTCGGTCGCAAGACGTTCTATCGCGCCCGCCAGGATCGCCAGGCCGGTCATTACCGAGGCATGCCTGTCGCGCGCGACTGCCTGGGTTGCCACGGTTTCCGGCGTAAGGCTCAACGCGGCGGCGACGAAGTTTTCGACGCGAGGGTCGATGGTGGCATAGGTGCCGACGGCGCCCGCCAGTTTGCAGACCGCCATTTCCCGTCTGGCTTCGGCAAGGCGACGCGCACTGCGTCGGAATTCGGCAAAAAAACCGGCTAGTTTTAGCCCAAAAGTCGTCGGCTCGGCGCCCCTTCCATGGGTGCGGGCAAGGCATAGGGTCCCACGATGTTCTTCCGCCAGTTGGCGGAGCGTGTTCGTGAGATCGTCGATCTCGGCAAGAAGGAGATCTATCGCTTCGCACGTCTGCACGGCAAGCGCCGTATCGAGCATATCCGAAGACGTCATCCCGTAGTGAATAAAGCGCCCCTCTATGCCGACCTGTTCGGAGACGGATGTCAGGAATGCAATAACCTCATGATGGACTTGCGCCTCAAGAACCGCAATCCGCTCCACGTCGACCGTCGCGCGGGAGCGAACGATTTCGGTGGTGCCTGATGGGATCTTGCCGATCGCCTCCATCCCCTCCAAGGCCAGCAATTCGACTTTTAACCACAAGGAATAGCTATGCTCCCGCGACCAAAGCTGCCTCATTTCCATACGGCTGTAGCGCGGGATCATAGGGTATGCCGGCGGTCGACGATGTGATGGGTATCCGGCCCTGTCCCGAGGAGCGTGGCGGGGACGTTGCACGCTTGCTCCAGGCGATCGACGAAGCGGCGCAGATCCGAATTCCAGCGATCCATCGGAAGGTGGCTGCAGCCAGGATCCAGCCAATCCAGATGTGTCACGGCCAATTGCGTTGCACCATTGACGCGGGCGGCATCGGCCGCCAGCTCAAAATCGAACTGGCCGACACGGCGGGGTCTTCCGGTGACAGTCCCGCACTGGATAAACCCCCGCCTTTTTGCCTCATCCGCCGACATTTCGGTCGGGAATGGGCCGGCACCCACGCGGGTTGGAAAGGCCTTGAAGGTCACGATGACATGGTCAACGCGGGTCGGCCCAATCCCGATATCGGCGGCAGCGGTGCTGGCGCTGGAGTCCTTTCCGACGGCATACGGATAGGTGCCGTATAAGACAGACAAAAGATATCCGTTGGTCCCTTCGATCAAGACGTGTTCGCCACGGTCAAGACATGCATTTGTCTCTTTCGAAACATCAACCAGGAAATCTTGCAGTTGAGGCTCATCGGCCGAACGTCTCGCCCGACGCATGGCGCGATCGGCAAGGCTGGGGCCATGGCCGCTGCCGGTGGAACCGATCGTCTTCGTCAAATTGGCGTCTCTGACTTCAGCTGCGCGGTGATGTGGCTCGACCAAGGTCGCGCGCGGGTCAATACCGACACGTTTTTCGATACCCAGCCGCGTGATCTCTTCGATCAGAATGTCGCTATTGATCAGGACCCCCGCGCCCAGCAAAAGGCGCGTATTCGGGTTGATAAAGGCGCTGGGCGATTGGCGCAGTTTGTAGTCGCGCCCCTCGTAAACCACAGTGTGGCCGGCGCCAGGGCCCAAACCGGCCCGGCAGGCGACCGAGATTTTATCGGTAACCGCCAGATAGCTGCAAATCTTGCCTTTCGCCTCGTCACCCCACTGTCCGCCGACCACGATGGAGCAGGTCATTATAGTCCCCTCGAGCCGAACCCGTCGCAGCGAATGCGCTGATAAAATTCTTGCCGCGTGCGATCGTCCGTCAGGAACGCGCCGGTGAGATGGCTTGTCGTCATCCAGCTGCCCTTCTTCCGGACGCCGCGGCATTTCATGCAAAAATGCTCGGCGTCGATGACACAGGCCGCGCCTCGCGGTTTCAAGACGTTGTCAACCGCTTCCGCTATCTCGACGGTGAGGCGTTCCTGGATTTGGAGGCGGCGCGAATAGCCGTCAACCACACGAGCAAGTTTGCTGATGCCGACCACCCGCCCAACCGGCAGATAGGCGACATGCGCATTGCCGATGATAGGAGCCAGATGATGTTCGCACATGGACTCGAACGGAACGTGCCGCAAGACGACCATATCGCGGTAGCCGGTGATTTCCTCGAAGGTGCGATCCAGAACATCGTGCGGGTCTTCCTCATAACCGGCACAATACTCCTTAAATGCGGTAGCGACGCGTTTCGGCGTATCCGATAATCCTTCGCGAGCCGGGTTTTCGCCAACCCATACCAACAGGGTTCTGATGGCGTCCTCCACCTGTTCTCGGGTTACGTCGCGTTCAAATATGTCTATCTTAGGGGCAATGGTGTCCATGATATCACCTTCATTTGTACGGAGAAAAATCAAAGCGCTGCACCAAGCTCCCGCAGCGCCTTTTCCGCATCGACCAACCCGTATCCCGTCGCCAGGTTCGGTAGCGGCAGTCCGGCGGGGTTGCCTTCAGCCGAAACGCCATAAAGCACGGGTCTCGTGCATCGGGCGATGAGTTCCTTCGCCGCTCTCTGATCTAGGCTCGGTTGAACTTGTTTCAACATAGAGATGACGCCGGAAACCTGCGCAGATCCGGAGGAAGTCCCGCTGATGACGACCCAGCCGTCATCGGGTCGGTCCGTACCGTCACCGTAAGCATAGGGTTTCTCGGCGAAGGCAACGTCGATTTCCGATCCAGGCATGGTCGGCATCATGAGATAGACGCCTTCCGGCTTCATACCGACGAGCCCGCAAAAATCAGGCACGATGCGGCCGGGGAAGAGGCGGCTCTCGTAGCCGCTGGCGTAGCTGGCGGCCTCCAGTGACCCGTCGCGATGAACGAATGAACCGCCCACGGCGATTGTTTCATGCATCTGCTGAGGAAATAGCTTCTTTTCGTTTCCCCCGGCAAACACGACAATTATTCCATTATTGATGGCGTAAAGCACGGTAAGGGCCACAAGTTTCTGCGCTGCATGCAGGGGACCATGAGAGGCGGGCATACCCCAGGTGTTTTGGATAATGGCAGGAGCTCGATCAATCGCCATTTTGAATGCGGTGAACGCGTCCTCGCCAGATTGCTTTATCATCGTGACCTTGGCGTTCGGCGCCAAGGACATCAGGCTTGCGCACACCATTGTCCCGTGGCCGACTTCGTCCAATTCCGCCGCTGAGGCGCCGGGCGCGAGAACAACATCCACATGCAAGCCACGGTCTTGAAACCAGGGATGGTTCCACCAGCCGCTGTCGACGACGACTACGTCGATATCTTGCCCGCAGATGTTTTTGGCGTGCGCTTCGTTGGCACATAGATTGGTAACGAGGTCCCTCGGGGCGTTCAAGTGATAGTAGTCGACCTGGGGTTTTGGCAGGTGATGGGGATGATTTTCGTCGCTGTCCGAGGGGCCACTATCCGAGGAGGCGCTGTAGCTCTCGATGGGCATCAGGACGACGCCTTCGATCTCTTGCCACCGTTTGTCGATGGGCACGTGCAAGGAGGGATCCGCATTGGCAAATGCAAGACGTGCGCGGCTATGCGGCGCATCCGCGAATCGACACCCGAACGCTTGTATAAATTGCTGCGGCGTCCCTTCGATGGTGATCGAAAAGGGACCGACGTGATGTATGTTGAAACCATTCGTTTCCAGAAGTCCGCTCACCCGACCAGTTCGTTCGGCAGCCGCTGGTTTCGGAAACTCCCGCAATTCGCGAGCATCGCCCGTCGCCAAGAGTGAACGCTCGGGAGGGGAGATAACAACCTCCGCCGTCACGCGAAAAGCCGAATGGTTTGACCGCGACTGTCCATTTCGGGTGGTGCGTTCGTCGCTCATATCTTTATCACGATCGGCTCGTTGAGTTGTTCGGGTCCGCAAAAGAGGATGTCGAAAACGACTTCGTTTGCATCCATAGCCGTACTCAACACCGTGTCAGGAACGGCGCGCATGGCGGCGATAATATCTCCGCGGAGTTGATCGCAGCGCTTCCGATGGAGATGCGGCGCGTAGCGAAGTTCCAGCGAAAGCTTGATGGTCACTACGCCGCCGCTCTCTTCGGCTCGGACGGACATGATCGGAAGTGATCCTACAGTGCGATCCTTGGCGGTCCGAACATTGGCGAACCAGTCATAAACACGAATATCGGGGATGGCGGCGAGCGTATTATTGAGCGGTGCCGAAAACAGCAGCCATTCCCGCTTGCCATCCTTCATGCGGGTCAAGGCATTCTTGACGCGCCCCAGGAAGTCAAAAACGACCCGGCCATTAGCCGAGGGAATACGTCGCACCAGATCGCCATTTTGATAGCGGATCAACGGTTGCATCTGCACGAACGGGTAAAGATTGGTCAACACCAATGCGCCGACCCCCTCTTGGAGTGAGCCCCCGGTGTCGACATCAACAACCTCGCCAATCAGGTGGGGATCCAGAACAAATCGGCTTGTGGGTTCGATGCAGGTGGCACCACCAATGGTTTCGGTCATCGAAAAGCGGATGTTGATAGGGCATTTCCACGCGTTGCGTAGGAACTCGAACATCTGCATGGACAGGAACCCACCGGTCAGGTTGATGCATTCCATACGATACGTGCTAAGGTCCACGCCCTGCTCCAGTAGGTAGCTGGTGAAAAATAGGATATGGTGCCCAAGACCACCTAATATGCGAATGCGGCTGTCGTATCCCTTGAAATGATAGGTCGTATCCAGAACCCGACGGGCATCCTGGATCAAAGTGTCGTCCGTGACGCCGCTGACGAAACTCATGCCGATGCTCGGCATCGGCACTGCGACTCCATGATAAAAATTAGGGAAAGACAGGCTGAGCGGTTTGGGTCGTCCCGACTTCAAAAACGAGCGGAACATGTGGGAGAAATAGTCATTGATGAAACGCACTTCCTCGAATGACTTATAAACGTCCATTGGTTGGCCCGTTGTGCCCGATGTATGGCAGGTCGAGCGCAATTGAACGTCGTCGGCTATGAACTCTTCGAAATTTTCGGAAATCACTGTTCGGGATATAATTGGCCATGCCGACAGGTCGGGCGCAGCGTCGACTTCGTTCGATGGAAGCGCTGCATAGGCTGGATTTTTGCCGTAAAATTTCGTGTGCTTGTAGGCGTGGCCCAAGGTCCATTTCAGCAGGAATTTTTGAAGGGCAAAAAGAATCAGACGATTAGCGTCGTGAAACCCTTCGGATGCGCGAAACAGATCCATTAGGGCCGCAGGATCGATTTCCGCGACCGCGTTCAATCGTCCGGTCAGTTCTTCGGCGAAGGTGCGAAGGTCGGTGTGATCACGAGGTTCGATTTCGAGAGAATTGAGCATACCCCACCCATCAAGCGCGATGCCCCCGGCTTCGCACCTTGCCAAACTTTGCTTGTATGACCTGAAGTTAAATTTGACGTCGGGCCGGCCTGTTAGTAGGGCCGGCGGACCCCCACCACGGCGGCTTCCCCGGCCGCTTCGTGGGCCGCTTCCATCGCGGCTTCCGCCGCAGCTTCCTGATGGGCTTCGCTCGCGGACTCGCTATTTGCTTCGCCGGCAACTTCCGAATTGGCTTCGGATTGAGCTTCGCTGGCGATTTCCGACGTCAGTTCGAGCGCGAATTTTTTCTGTTCCGCCTCGGGGATCTTAAGCCCGAGATCGGCAATGTACTTTTCTACACCTTCTGCGATGTCCCTCATGACATCCTCCCGTTTGCTGATGGAAAAATAACAACATGTGGAGTTATGCAACCCTACATACTGTCTCGCAGAGTATGCAACGGTTTCGCTGTTAATGCAACCTATCATTTATATAATATTGCTACACGACCAACGCGCGCCGCTCGAATCTTATCGCATAGGCATTCAATGAGCAGCAGACGTCTCTGCCGTGGGGTGGTTTTGCCCTCCGCCTTTGCGCCTTTGGGCAAAGCAGGAGGCGGCAACAAAGGGCGCTGCAAAGTCTGCCGGGAGTGCAGGCTCCAGGGCGGGCCATGGAGAGGGTTCCGTCACTTTCAACGCCGGATCCTCCACCCAAAAGATCAGCGTCTTCAGGCTGAAAGACCGCCTGGCGCGGCACTGTAAAGTTATCAGCGGATTGATGCAGCGATAGCTGGCCGGGACGGCTTCAGGCTGCGGCGACACACGCGATTTTGTTCCAGATTTGCATGGCGGCGTTACGCAGGTCTCGATGTTGAGCTTGCCATTGATGGCCACCACACATTCGTCGAGATGCCATTTGTCGCCCCAGGCAGCCGGCTGACCGTCGCTTGATCTCCGGGGCGAAATGCCGTCCGAATTTCTCCGCCCAGCTTCGAATGGTCTGATGCGTGACGATGATGCCGCGGGCCGCCAGCATGTCCTCAACCATGCGCAGGCTGAGCGGAAAGCGAAGAAGAGCCATACCGCGCGTGCGCAATGATCTCCGCGGGAAAGCGGTGGCGACGATAAAGCGGATCACGAGCAACTTCTGACATGGCCCATGTACGCACATCTTCATCAGCCGTCGGTTAACTTTACGGTGCCGCGCGGACAGATGCCGCGCAACCTTTTGCTTCAGTCTTCTGATTGTCAAAATGTCGCGCTTTGAGTTTGGGCTACGATCACAGCGACAGGGTTCCCGGTCGGTTGGCTCATTGCAACATATCGTCGATCTTCTCCGCCGTGCGAAACCTCTTCGTCCCATCCCAGACCAACCGCTCCGCAGCACAAATTCGAACCCATCGACGCCAGGCAATGGCCGCGGGGGAAGCCGTGAGTGCACGGCCTGCCTGAAAAGCGCAGGCTCGGCCTCACCTGGCCACATTCAAACAACGTGACAACGCCGGCGGTGAAGCTCTTCCTCAAACTGCTGAGAAAGAGGCGGTCGCACGCATACAAACCGAAACCCCAGTGCGGCCAGAAACCGATGGCCTGATTGGCGACCGGATCAGGCGGCCGCCTTCACATCGAACTCGAAATGAAGCTGGTCATAGGGGAATTCGACGCCGGCGTCAGTCCGGTCCAGGACACCGGCGTTGACAAGCGTCGTCACGTCCTTATGGACGGCCTGCACGTCCCGGCCGACACGTCGGGCGACTTCCCGTATCGCCAGCGGCCCCTGCCCTGCCATCGCCTTCACGATCGCAAGCCGCGGCGGCGCAAGAACCCTGTGCATTTCGTCGTAGCTTGGAAAATTCACCGACGGCGTGGCGGGAACGATGACGCCTTCCAATGCCTTCTGCCCCGCATTCACGAAGCGCGCCTTGGCATCGGCAATCGAGCTTAGTCTGATGACGAGCGTCCTCATGCGAGTATCCTTTCCATGTCCGCCTGAAACGCATCGAACAATGCTTCCAGCGTTGTGAATTCTATCGGTTCCTCGATATCACCGAGATGGCGATGATCGCCTTTGCCGCTCTTATTGTCATAGCGCATGACGCACTCGCCGTTGACGATCAGCGCCAGACGATATTTGAAATGGTGGTTGCTGCCGGGCACGGGTATCGGCACATGCCACAGAACCGTTTCGAAAAACGCCGTATCGCTGACGGCGATTCTGGATTTTTCGATCAGCACGGCTTCAATGTTGTTTTTAATAACATCACCCATCGTTGTTGTCAAGAACAACAGCGATGGGCTGTCTTGCACAGCAAGGCGGCGCTGGGGTTCGACGCCCCGACGCAGGCTCCAGGGGCACCGTAAAGTTAACCGACGGCTGATGAAGATGTGCGTACATGGGCCATGTCAGAAGTTGCTCGGGTGATGTCAGGTTAATTCTGCGGAGATTGTTTTGGACAGATGCGCTTGGATCAGATGGCCACGCCTGCAACGGCCTTCCAATGCGATATGGCCCTGAGGCGATGTAAATGGATGGCGATAGCTGAGCGTTTTGAGTGAGGCGGAACGAAGAGATTTCTGACCGCCGAGAAGACGGACACGAAGCGTTGCAATCCGCCTGGCGATCGAAATCCTTGCATGACCCGCTCTCTCTTTCGCAAAGGCAGATGCGAGTTCTCGGCGCGATTGTTCAGGCCCTTATGAGATCGGTGCTCGACAACCGGCATGACCTGGCGTCGTGCCGCTCCATAGGAGCGAAGCTTGTCCGTAACGATGCGCTTCGGTAGACATCCCTGCTTCTTCATCAACCGGATCAGGAGACGCTTGTCCGCCTTGGTATTGCGCCGGCTCTGGACGATCTCGTCGAGAACGTAGCCATCCTGATCGACGGCGCGCCATAGCCAGTGCTTCCTCCCGCCAATCGTCACGACCACTTCGTCGAGATGCCACACATCGCTGGTGCGCGGCGATTTCCGCCGGAAACGGCCGGCATAGTCCGGGCCGAACTTTCTCGCCCAGCATCGAATCGTTTCATAAGAAACGACGATGCCGCGTTCCAGCAGCATTTCTTCCACCAGGCGCAGGCTCAACGGAAAACGCACGTACAACCAGACTGCATGGGCAATCACAGCAGGCGGAAAACGATAACGTTTGTAACTGACAGGGGCTTGGATCATGAATGCGATTATCAACCAAGACCTTGAGCTATCATTAACTGGACATCACCCGCGCAGCATGAATAGATGAGAGCTTGTCGGTCTCTGGCTTTCGAGAGCAACGAATTGCACGCCTTGAAAGGAAACGAACCTTCAACCCGTGTGCCGGTCGATTTTACCGTAGCGCATAACGACGCTGTTCTTTAATAATCAGATTTCAGGAGGTGAGCGCATCTCTGCTTTCCTTCTAAGCATCACGCGCAGTCAAATCTTAGACCAACTCTCCGGCATGAGGCCGAGATCCGGATAGAGCCTGTCCACGGCGACAATGTCGTCATTGAGCTCTGCGATCATCCAGTCACGAACCTGTATGACGATGTCGCGCGCCGGCTTGTCCCGAAGACGGACGAGATGGCATTGGCGGCCTGTTGTCATCAGATGCTCGCGCGCCGGCACGAGTGTCTGGGTTCGCAGCCAATGCGCAACCACGTTCAGCCAGCCGAGTGCCACGCCCTGCCCCAGAAGCGCTGCCTGCACCACAATGGCATAGTCGGAAAAGATCATCGAATTGACCGCATCGCCCTCGTTTGCCGGAGAAAAGAGGGTGGACCAGTTCGGCTGGGCGTCGCTGAGATTGATCGTGGTGTCGGGGGTTCGCTTGACTTCGCCGCCATCCTGTCCATGACTTTCCCGATAGGACGGGCTGCAGATCGGGATGAGGATTTCCGGCATGATAAAAGCAGCCTCGTGCCGCTCGTCCGAACCATTCACGAAGCGCATGCCGAGATCGACGTCGTTGACCGGCCCCGCCAGCGCACCCATCACCAATTGGAAGCGCAGATCGACCGTCGGAAATTGCTTTTTGAACTCCGGCATCCGCGGCATCATCCAATGGGTCGTGAAACCGGTGGAAACTGACAGGGAGACCGTCTGGATACCGATGCGGCGATCCTCAATCTCCCGCAGCGCATTTTCGATCCCGGAAAAGCCCCGGGCGATAGCATCGAACAGTAATCCTCCGGATTCCGTCAACTCGACGCCCCCAGCTTGACGAACAAATAGCGTTGTGTCGAGATTCTCCTCAAGGCGCGCGATCATCCGGCTCACGGCAGCGGGTGTCACATTGAGTTCGCTGGCTGCCTTGGAGAAATTGCCACACCGTCCTGCGGCCTCGAAGGTAAACAAGCCATTCATGGATGGCAGCATGCGGCGCAAATTTGTCATTACACTATGTAACATTAATCTGAACTTTTTTTCAATTGCTCCTTAGGCTTTTCTTTGGTCTTCTATGTGTCACAGAAGGCGACAGACCTTCAATGAAAATCGGGGAACAGGAAACGTGAGGATGCCGGCCAAGTACGGTACGTGTGTTCAGGTTTCCGCTTAGCAACGAATGTAGCCACCTCCGACTAAACACCGGCGCGCTCAAATTGTGCAGTGGAATCAAATGTTTGTCTCAAATAAATCGGAACGCGTTGGCGTTTCAATCCGGTCGGCGACCAAGAGCTATGGTGCTTTCCAGGCTTTAAACGATGTCAGCCTGGAAGTCGCGGCGGGCGAGTTCGTCTCGATTCTTGGACCATCGGGTTCGGGAAAAACGACCTTTTTGGGAATCCTCGGAGGTTTCGTGCAGCCGACATCGGGCTCCATATGGCTCGGCGAACGGGATATTACATTTGAGCCTCCCCATAAACGCGATATCGGAATTGTCTTTCAGAACTACGCGCTGTTCCCACATATGAGCGTCGCGGAGAATATCACATTTCCGCTGCGGGCACGCCGCCTACCGAAATCGAGCTGGCCCCAAATGCTGCGCGAAGCCCTGGATATGGTCGAGCTCGCCGGATACGAGCAGCGGCGCGTCCACGAACTTTCTGGCGGCCAGCGCCAGCGTGTTGCGCTTGCCCGTGCCATGATCTTCGAGCCGGGACTGATCCTGATGGACGAGCCGCTTTCGGCGCTCGATAAACAACTGCGTGAATCCATGCAGATCGAACTCAAGCGGCTTCACCGGAAGCTCGGCGCGACCATCATCTACGTCACCCACGACCAGCGAGAGGCTTTGACGATGAGCGACCGCGTCGCCATAATGAACAAAGGCCGCTTTGTCCAAGTCGATACGCCGGAGCAACTTCACGACCACCCCGCCGATTCCTTTGTTGCCCGTTTCATCGGCGAAGCAACACTGTTGTCGGTCGAGCGCGCCAGCGACCACACCGTGCGGCTCGGCGATATCGTCCTGCGCACGTCGCACGCCGTCCCCCAGAACAACCGTCTGCATCTTGCGGTCCACTCCGAAAAGCTCGTCGTCGCCGATGGCAGCGAAGTGGCCGGCGTCAATCGACTGACCGGAACCGTGACTGAGACACTCTATCAGGGCGAAAGCATCCGGGTTTTTCTGAAGCTCTCGTCCGGTGACGACCTCAGCCTCAGGCTTGCCAGCAACCATGCCGGCCGATTGCAACTTAAAAAGCCCGGCGAAGCCATAACCGTGGCGTTGCATCCCGAAGACACGATCGTGGTGCCGGAAGCATCCTAAAACTTGCCGTTCCAACCTTACAGTCAACAAGGAAAGAAGACTATGAACCTCACCCACTTCAAGGTCATGACCTTCGATGTCGTCGGTACTTTGATCGATTTCGAAACGGGCGTGCTGAATGCCGTTCGGGCACTGGGCGGCGAAAAGGCCGCCAGCGCTTCTGACGATGCTATCTTCGAACCTTACAAGCGCGGCCGCGACAAGTTCTACGGTCGTTCCTCCTTCGCCATGAAGGATGTTTACCTGTCGCTGGCAACAGAACTCGACCTGACGCGGGACGATGCGACGGCTGAGGCCTTCCAACTCGCCGTTTTGCGCTGGCCGGCGTTTTCCGACTCGGTCGAGGCCCTGGCCCGTCTGCGCAAGAACTTCCGGCTGGTTGCGATGACCAATGCAGACCGTACTGCCTTCTCGGCCTATTCGGCGACGCTTGGCAATCCCTTCCATGACAGCGTTACCTGCGATGAGGCCGGATGCGCTAAACCCAACCCGCAGTTCTTCGCTTTCAACAAGGGCCGCCAATCGGCCTCCGGCTACAAACAGTCGGAAATCCTGCATGTTGCCCAGAGCCAGCATCACGATATCGGCGTTGCAAAAGAACTGGGCTACACGACTTGCTGGATCGAACGGCGCCAAGGCCAGCAGGGCTTTGGCGGCACGCCAGAACCCAAGGTGCTGACCAAGCCGGATTTCCATTTTTCTTCGCTAAAGGAGCTTGCTGACGCGGTCGATGCCGAATTGGCCGTAGGCATCCAGACCGCAAGCGCAGCCTGATCACGGAACCCAGAAATGATGACCGCCCATCCTCCCTTTCCTGACATTGCCTCGCTCTGGCAGGAGACAGCTGCCGACCGCCCGGTCTTCGATGCGCTGTCGGGCGGTCGTCACTACGACGTTGCCATTATCGGCGGCGGTTACACTGGGTTGTCGACGGCACGCTACCTTGCTCGCCGCGGCCTGTCGGCCGTTGTACTTGAAGCAAGCCGCATCGGCTGGGGCGCAAGCGGACGCAACGGCGGCGTGGTCTCGGGCAAGTTCCGGCTTGCCTTTTCCGAGATTGCCGCACGTTACGGCACCGACACGGCCCGACGTATGCATGATCTCGGCATCGAGGCCATCGATCATGTCGGAGAGCTTGTCGAGGATTACGGCATTGCCGCGGCCGATTATCAGCCGACCGGGTCGTTGCGCTGCGCGCATAATGCAGTCTCGCTCACTTCGCTGAAGAAGGAAGTCGAATGGCTGCATCAGGCGCTCGGTGATCGCGCCTGCTCCATTTTGTCGGCGGCCGAAATGGAGGCGGAGACCGGCTCGCGAGATTTTCTAGGCGGCATGCTCAACACCCATGGCGGCATCATCCATCCGCTCAATTTCGTATTCGGTATCGCTGCCGGCCTGAAAAAATCGGGCATCGACATCTTCGAAAACACGCCGGTGACGGGTCTCCGCCGAGAAGGGCCCGGTGTCCTCCTTGAAACACCGGGCGGAACAATCACCGCCGGACAGGCCGTGATTGCCACCAATTCATATTCGGACCTGACCCCCGCCACCTCAGCGGTACGCAAGGCCATCATCCCCTTCCGTTCGGCGATGATCGCCACGGCGCCGCTTTCCGGCACGCCGGGCGCCGGTCTGCTCGCGCAGGACCGCAGCTACACCGAAACCCGACGGATGATGCGCTGGTTCCGCAAGGCGGGCGACCGCCTGCTCTATGGCGGTCGCGGCGCCTTCGGCAGGACCGATTCCGAGAGCGCCTTCGCGGTACTGCATCGAGCGATGGTGCGCCAGTTTCCCGAGCTTGCGGGCGTTGCCGTCACCCATCGCTGGTCCGGCCTCGTCGCCATGACGATGGACAGCATTCCGCATGCCGGCCGGCTGGATGACCGCATCGTCTATGCGGTTGGCTACAACGGTACCGGCGTGGCGCTGGCCTCCAACATGGGCAAGCACATAGCGGCAATCGTCGTCGGCGAAAGCCCCGATCTCGGACTTCTGACTTCGGAACGGCTCAAACCCGTTCCTTTCTATCCCATCCGGGAACCCGCTGTCCGGCTTGTCGCCGGCTGGTACCAGTTCCTCGATGCAATCGGGCGATAAGACCCGGCATTCAACCATCAAAACGGGGTTCGAAGCCCCGCCACAAGAGGAGAACGGATATGATACTGAAATTTTCCACACTCGTGCTTTCCGCTTCAGCCATCGCTTTTTCCGCCGGTATCGCCTCGGCTGAACAGATAACTTTCGTTTCGCAGGGTGGCGCCTACCAGGAGGCCCAGACCAAGGCCATTCTCGATCCGGTCGCCAAACTGCTCGGCATCACCGTCAATCAGGACAGCGCGCCCGACGCCTGGCCTGTCATCAAGACCCAGACCGCGACGGGAAAACCAATCTGGGATGTCATCGATACGCCGACGCAAGACTGCATTCGCGGCGGCCAGCAGGGTATGATCGAGCCTCTTGATTTCTCCAAGATCCCCAATGCCGAGAAAATGCCCGCCGAGTATAAAAGTGCCTATTCCGTTGCCTATGAGTTCTATTCCAGCGTGCTTGCCTATAACAAGGACAAGTTCGGCGAAAAGCCGCCCCAGACCTGGGCGGATTTCTGGGACGTCAAGAAGTTTCCGGGTACACGCGCCTTGCGCAACCACCCGCTGGCAACGCTTGAGGCAGCGCTTCTCGCCGACGGCGTCCCGGCCGACAAGCTCTATCCGCTGGATGTCGACCGCGCCTTCAAGAAGCTCGAAGAAATCAAGCCCTACGTTACCGTCTGGTGGACGTCGGGCGCCCAGTCGGCGCAGCTTCTCGCCGATGGCGAGGTCGATATGGAAATGGCCTGGAACGGTCGTGTGACCGCCGTCGCCAAGGAAGGCGCTCCGATCAGCTACACCTTCAACCAGGGCTTCCTGCAATATACCTCGCTCTGTATCCTCAAGGGCGCGCCCAATCTCGAAACGGCGGTCAAGTTCGTCAATGCGGCCATGACACCGGAGATCCAGGCAAACTTCCCTGCCTATATCGATTACGGTCCGGGCAACCCCGAAGCCTATAAGACCGGCAAGATCTCGGCGGAACGCGCAGCAGAAATGCCAAGCTCGCCCGAAAACGCCGCCAAGCAGGTGCTGGTGTCGGACGAATGGTGGAGCTCGCCAGCTGGCGAGGAAGCACAGAAGCGCTGGGCGTCCTTCATCCAGCAGTAACCACCGGCCAACCGAGGCCAGTGAATTGAGGAGCGTCATTGATGACCACATCGACAAGCAATCCATCGATGCAGCATGATCGCAGGGAGCAGAGGCTGATGCTGTTGCTTCTGGCGCCGGCGCTCCTCGTCATCGTCTCATTGCTGATCGTGCCCCTTGTCTGGCTCGCCTGGCAATCGATCTGGCAGGATGGCGGGTTTACGGTCATCAACTACCAAAGGTTCCTGACCGATTCCGTCTACTGGATGACATTCCTGCAGACCTTCCGCATCGCAGTCGTCGTGACCCTGGTGACGCTACTGCTCGGCTATCCCGTCGCCTATGTGGCGGCGGCTCTGCCCCAACGCTGGAGCGTGCTTGTTCTGGCAATGGTGCTGCTGCCCTTCTGGACCAGCGTCCTTGTCCGGGCCTATGCCTGGCTCATTTTGTTGCAGAGAACCGGCATCGTTAATTCCGCCCTTAAAAATGCCGGCCTGATCGATACGCCATTGCTGCTCATCAACAACGAGTTCGGTACGGTCATGGCGACGATCCATATCCTACTGCCATTCATGGTGTTGCCGCTCTACGCCACGATGAAGAAGATTCCACCCGAACTGACCATGGCCGGCGCCAGCCTTGGCGGCTCGCCAAGTCATGTCTTTACCCGCATCTTTCTCCCGTTGTCGCTGCCAGGAATGATCGCAGGAATGGTGCTGGTCTTCGTGCTCACCCTCGGCTTCTACATCACGCCAGAACTACTGGGCGGCGGGCGGACCTACATGGTTTCGATGCTCGTGTCCCGCAATATCCAGGTTTACAACGAATGGGGTGCGGCATCATCGATCAGCGTAGTGCTGATGCTCTGCGTCTTCCTGATCTTCCGACTGGCAAGCTTGCTTATTCCGTTTGAACGCATCATGGGAACGAGGTGACATATGCGCACATCCAACCTTCTTCTTTACGGCTTCGTCGCTCTCGTTCTCGCGTGGCTGATCATCCCGATCATCATTATCGTGCCGATGTCGTTTTCGAGCGCCCGCTTCCTGACATTTCCGCCGCCATCCTGGTCGCTGCGCTGGTATGAGGCCTATCTCGGCAACGCCGCGTGGATGCAGGCCACGCGGGTCAGCCTGATCGTTTCGGTTTCGAGTGCGATCCTGGCAACTGTTCTCGGCACGGCGGCGGCCTATGCGCTGAACATGACATCCTCCCGGCTGGTGCGCAGCCTGCAGATGCTGTTGCTGCTGCCGCTGGTCGTGCCGATCGTCATCACCGCCGTCGGCGTCTTCCTCGTCTATGCCCAGGTCGGTCTCCTCGCCAGCATGACCGGGCTGATTCTCGCCAACATGATGCTTGGCCTTCCCTATGTGGTTATCTCCGTTCTGGTAGGCCTAAGGAAGTTCGATGCGACGCAAGAGATGGTGTCACGCAGCCTTGGCATGAACCGGCTGCGCACCTTCTTCGTGGTCACCCTGCCGCAGATCCGCCCGAGCGTGATTTCCGGCATGCTGTTTGCCTTCATCTCGGCCATCGACGAAACCGTCGTATCGCTGTTCATTTCTGGCGGCGAATACCAGACCCTTACCAAGCGCATGTTCACTGCACTGCGCGACGAGATCGATCCCACGATCGCCGCAATCAGTTCGCTGCTGACGGCGATTTCCTTCATTCTGGTGATGCTGGTGGCGCTCAACGCTCGCAGCGCCGATCGCAAGCAAGGCAAGGTGGCATGATCGCCGATCATCTGATCCTCGGCGGCGGCTCTGCAGGCTGCGTGCTGGCGGCGCGGCTGTCGGAAGATCAGAACCGGACTGTTGTGCTGGTCGAGGCCGGCCGTAACATCGCCGCCGGCGACATTCCCGACGCGGTGCGCAGCCGCTATCCCGGCCGCGCCTATCTCGACACACGTAACATCTGGGCTTCCCTGACCTCGCTAATGGGCTATTCAGGATCGAACAGCGCGCCCCGGACAGCCCGCCGCTACGAGCAGGCAAAAATCCTCGGCGGTGGCTCGGCCATCAACGCGCTGATGGCCAATCGCGGCGCGCCCTCCGACTATGCCGAATGGCAAGCGTTAGGCGCCGACGGCTGGAGCTGGGAAGATTGCCTGCCCTATTTCCGCAAGATCGAGACCGACCGCGATTTCAGCGGTCCGCTTCACGGAACCGACGGGCCGCTGACGATACGGCGGATCACAGGCGAGAAGATATCGCCGTTTGTCGATCGCGTCATGCAGACGTTGGAGGCGCGCGGTCACCCGATCCGTCCCGATCAGAACGGCCCCTGGCAGGACGGCACTTTTCGCGGCGCGGTTGCCGTCAGTGATGCCGGCGAACGCCTGCCGACCTCGATAGCCTACCTGACGCCGGACGTCCGCCGCCGTCCAAATCTTCGCGTTATCACCGATAGTACGGCGACCCGCATTCTCTTCGACGGCGTGACGGCGATTGGAGCCGAGATCGCCGGCACCGTGTCCCAAACGATCATGGCGCAGGAGGTCATCGTCGCATCGGGCGCTATCCATTCGCCGGCTTTGCTGCTGCGCTCCGGCATCGGCCCCGGCGCCGATCTGGCGGCACTCGGCATTCCTGTCATTTCTTCGCGTTCCGGCATCGGCCGCAACCTGATGGAGCACCCTTCTATAGCGGTCGCCGCTTACCTGCCGCCATCCATGCGGGTGCGCGACCGGGCAGAACACCATGAACAGGCAATCTGGCGCTTTTCGTCGGACCTGCCGGGCACACCCCAGGGCGACATGCACGCTGCCATCCTGTCGCGCTCCGGCTGGCATTCGGTCGGTCTGCGGATGGGCAGCTTGTTCTTTTGGGTCAACAAGTCCTACTCGCGTGGGTTCCTCAAACTTGCCTCCGCTGACCCGCTTGTCGAGCCCGAAGTGGATTTCCGGATGCTGAGCGACGTGCGGGATCTGGAACGGCTGAAGATGGCCCTGCGCATGGGCGCGCAAACCCTGCGCGACCCGCATATGAACTCCTATCGGGGCGTGGTGTTTCCTTCCAGCTACTCCCCCCGCGTTGCAAAAGTCGCCGTCCCCGGCGCCTGGAATGCGTTGCAGCGCGGTGTGCTGTCGGCCATGCTCGATCTTGCTGGGCCGCTGCGCGCCGCACTGGTCCACTCCGCCGTCACGCTCGGAACCACTCTCGATGATCTGCTTGCTGACGATGCGGCGTTGACCGAATTCGTTCGTCGGGATGTCGGCGGCACGTGGCATCCCTCCGGCACGTGCCGCATGGGCGCACCCGCCGATCCGATGGCCGTCACCTCGCCGTCCGGCCGGGTCTATGGCGTCGAGGGACTGCGGGTCTGCGACGCATCGCTGATGCCGTCCATTCCCTGCGCCAATACCAACATACCGACAATCATGATCGCCGAGCGGATCGCCGATTTCATCCGCAACGGGCAGTAAGCGGCGATGGAGACAGCAATGAACAATGCACAGAAATTCTACATCAATGGCGAATGGGTCGAGCCGATCGGCCGACGGACGCTGGATGTCATCGATCCGGCCACCGAACAGCCTTTTGCAACAATTGCCATGGGAACCGTCGCCGATGCGGAGAGGGCGGTTGCCGCCGCCAGATCAGCCTTTGCCTCTTTCTCCGAAACCTCGAAAACCGAGCGCCTTGAACTGCTCAATCGCATCCTCGTCATTCTCAAACGCCGCAACGACGAGATCGGCGATATCATCTCAAAGGAAATGGGCGCGCCTGTTTGCATGGCCCGCAGCCAACAGGCCGGCATAGGACTTTCGCATTTCGCCGAAACGATCAAGGCGATGGAGGCGTTCGAATTCGACTATATGCAAGGCACGACACAGATCGTTCACGAACCCGTCGGCGTCGTCGGCATGATCACGCCCTGGAACTGGCCGATCAACCAGATCGCCTGCAAGGTTGCCCCCGCCCTTGCCACCGGTTGCACCATGGTGCTGAAACCGTCGGAAATCGCGCCGCTAAACGCCATTCTCTTCGCAGAGATCCTGCATGAGGCAGGCGTCCCCAAGGGCGTCTTCAACCTCGTCAACGGCGACGGGCCGACCGTCGGCACTGTCCTTGCAAGCCATCCGGACATTGACATGGTCTCGTTCACCGGCTCCACCCGGGCCGGGATCTCCGTGGCGCAAGCCGCAGCGCCTACCGTCAAGCGGGTGCACCAGGAACTCGGCGGTAAATCCCCCAATATCGTGCTCCGTAGCGCCGATATGGAGACTGCCGTCAGTGCCGGCGTGCGTCGATGCGTCGACAATTCCGGCCAGTCCTGCAATGCCCCTACCCGTTTGCTGGTGCCGATGGAACGGATGGACGAGGCCATTGGCATCGCCCGCAGGACTGCCGATGCCATCACCGTCGGCGCGCCTGCCGATCCCGCTACCGATATCGGCCCGGTGGTCAACCAGCCGCAATTCGAAAAGATACAGGAATTGATCGGCAAGGGAATCGTGGAAGGCGCCGAACTCGTTGCCGGCGGCCCGGGTCGTCCGGCTCATCTGAATGCCGGCTATTACGTCCGCCCGACCGTGTTTGCGCGCGTCACCAGCGACATGACCATCGCGCGCGAAGAAATCTTCGGGCCTGTACTGGCCATTCTCGGCTACGAGAGCGAGGACGACGCCATTGCCATCGCAAACGACACACCCTATGGGCTCGCCGCCTACATCCAAGGCGATCTCGCCGAGGCGCGCGCCCTGTCGCGCAAGTTGCGCGCCGGCATCGTGCGGATCAACAACTCCGCTTGGGATGGTGCCGCGCCTTTCGGCGGCTACAAGCAATCGGGCAACGGCCGCGAATACGGCAAGTTCGGCCTGCACGAATTCACCGAAATCAAGGGTGTTGTCGGCTACGCCGACAATGAAGCGATTTCTTAACATGAGCAGCCGAGAGACGAGGCAGCGTGCAAAACGGCATCCGCTTGGTCGACGGAAGACTGGACCATTGAGGAAGACGATATGCTGAATTTGAAAGATCCCACCCTGTTCGTCGAAAAGGCGCTGATCGGTGGCGCATGGCTATCGGCAGGGTCCGGCGCCACCGTCGCCGTCGATAATCCTGCCAGCGGAGACGTCATCGGCCAGATTCCCGATTGCGATGCCACCGACACACAGGCCGCCATCGCCGCTGCGGCGGAGTCCCTGCGGACATGGCGTCAGACCACGCCTACCGAACGGTCCCGCCTTCTGGAACGCTGGCACGCTTTGATGCTGGAACATGCCGACGATTTGGCGGCAATCATGACGGCGGAGCAGGGCAAGCCGCTGGCTGAAGCGCGTGGCGAGGTTCTCTACGGTGCGTCCTTTATCAAATGGTTCGCCGAGGAAGCGCGCCGCACCTACGGTATGACATTGCCAGCTCCGTCGGCCGATCGCCGTATTCTGCTGACCAAAGAGCCGGTCGGTGTCGCCGCCATCATCACCCCCTGGAATTTCCCCAATGCCATGATCACCCGCAAATGCGGCCCGGCATTGGCGGCCGGCTGCACCGTCATCATCAAGCCTTCGGAATTTACCCCCTATTCCGCCCTGGCGCTCGGCGTGCTGGCGCAGCGAGCCGGCATTCCGGCCGGCGTCATCAACATCGTCACCGGCCTGCCCAAGGCGATCGGCGCCACGCTGATGGCGAGCCCGGATGTGCGAAAGGTGTCCTTCACCGGTTCCACAGGCGTTGGTTCGATGCTGATGGCGCAAAGCGCGCCGACCGTCAAACGCCTCAGCCTGGAACTGGGTGGCAACGCCCCTTTTATCGTGTTCGACGATGCCGATCTCGATGTCGCTGTCGAGGCGGCGATCGCCTCGAAATTCCGCAATGGCGGCCAGACCTGCGTCTGCGCCAACCGTCTGCTGGTGCAGGACGGCATTTATGATGCCTTCGCCGAAAGGCTGGCGGCGCGGGTCAACGCCATGCAAATCGGCCCGGGCACCACGACTGGCACCGATATCGGGCCGATGATCAACGATGCCGCCGTCGCCAAGATTCGCGCCCATGTCGCCGATGCCCTGGCACTCGGAGCCGAAAATATTACCCCTCGAGAAACCCTGCCTGAAGGTAGCCGCTATGTTGCGCCGATGGTGTTGAAAGGCGCCACCACCGCCATGCGCCTCGCCAGCGAGGAAACATTCGGGCCGGTGGCGCCGCTGTTCCGGTTTCACGATGAGGCCGAAGCGATCGCCATCGCCAATGCCACGCCATTCGGATTGGCCGCCTATTTCTTCACCGAGAACCTGCACCGTTCGTGGCGCGTGGGCGAGGCGTTGGAGTTCGGCATGGTTGGTCTCAATACCGGCAGCGTGTCGATGGAGATCGCCCCGTTCGGCGGCATCAAGCAATCCGGCCTTGGCCGCGAAGGCGGTCCGACCGGAATCGAGGAATATCTCGAAACCAAGGCCTTCCATATGGGCGGCTTGAAAACACGCGCGCAATAAGTCTGCGATTGCCGAGAGGGAGAAAACCATTGGCCGAGAGAACCTACGATATTGCCGTGATCGCCGGCGACGGCATCGGCAAGGAAGTGATGCCCGAAGGTATCCGCGTGCTGGAGGCGGCGACCCGCCGCTACGGCTTCACGCTCAAGCAGAAATGGCATGAGTTCGCCAATTGCGACTACTACGCCCGGCATGGCCGCATGATGCCTGAAAACTGGAAGGAAGAAATAGGCAGGCCCGCGGCGATCTTCTTCGGCGCCGTCGGCTGGCCGGACATCGTACCCGACCACATCTCCCTCTGGGGCTCATTGCTGCAGTTACGTCGTGAATACGACCAATATGTCAACCTTAGGCCCGTGCGCCTTATGGAAGGCGTGCCCTGCCCGCTCGCTGGCCGCAAGCCGGGCGACATCGACTTCTGGGTGGTGCGGGAGAATACCGAAGGGGAATATTCCTCGGTCGGCGGGCGTATGTTCGAGGGCACAGACCGCGAAATGGTGCTGCAGGAAACGATCATGACCCGTAAGGGCGTCGATCGCATCCTGAAATTCGCTTTCGAGCTGGCGCAGAAGCGGCCGCGCAAGCTGCTGACCTCGGCGACTAAATCCAACGGCATCGCAATTACCATGCCCTACTGGGACGAGCGCGTCGAAGCGATGGCGAAAGCCTATCCGGATGTCGGCTGGAACAAGTTCCACATCGATATTCTGACCGCCAATTTCGTGCTGAAGCCTCAGATTTTCGACGTCGTTGTCGGCTCCAACCTGTTCGGGGATATACTTTCCGACCTTGGCCCTGCCTGCACCGGCACGATTGGCATTGCCCCATCGGGCAACATCAATCCTGGCGGTGAGCACCCTTCGCTGTTCGAGCCTGTGCACGGCTCTGCGCCTGATATCGCCGGCAAAAACGTCGCCAACCCGATTGGCCAGATCTGGTCGGCAGCGATGATGCTCGAATATCTCGGCGAGACGGAAGCCGCAGCCGGCATCATGACGGCGGTTGAGACGGTGCTGAAGCAACCCGCGCTGCGCACCCGCGATCTTGGCGGATCCGCCAGCACGCAGGCCTGCGGAAAATCGATCGCGGACGCGCTTTCGTGATACAATCGGAGACCAATGAAATGTCGAACATGATCGTCTTCGATCTGAAGAATCCCGGTATCGCTCGGGAAAGCCAAGCCCTTCCCGAACGCCTCGTCGAGGGCAACCCGTCCTACAAGACCTGGGAAAAGGACAATGTGGGAAACGGTCGAATTCGTTCCGGCATTTGGGAGGCGACGCCCGGCGCGACCCGCTCGATCAAGGGCGAGACTTGGGAATATTGCACCATCTTGTCAGGCGTCATCGAGCTTGTCGAAGACGACAAGGTACCGCGCCACCTGGTTGCTGGCGATACGTTCATCCTGCGTCCCGGCTTCACCGGAACGTGGCGAACAATCGAAACGGTGCGCAAACTCTGGGTGATCGTGTCACCATAATCTGGCGCGAGCCAGATCGCTACAGAGCACTGAACGCGTTAACCGTTTGCCTGGCGTCCTTTTATAAAGAAGTTGCGGCGTGGCACCCTGATGGTTCTTGCAGGTCGGAGCCTGGCGAGCGCGTGACCAAGACAGGTCGGCTCGGAAGACACCCTGTGTCTGTGATGGTCTGTCCGCCGGATATCAAGATAAACGACCCTTGTTTCGATAAAAATGTTCGTCTGCAACAAACGTCGTGGTCGCCTTGAACGAATTCGAACCCACGACCATGTAGATCCCAGCTACCACAGGTCATTGAAAATCTTAGCCTTTAAAGGCGCGCCCTCAAGTTAGTATTCACTTTTTCAGGTAGCTTTTCTTGCCACTGTCAGACAGACAATAATGCCCACCTCTTGATCCGATACAGAATTTCCCAGACCTGCATGAGCAGTCCCCGGATGGGGTCGGCGTCATATTTTCCGGGGCTGCACCCAAGAGTGCTGCTGTTCCCATGGCGGCGGTGCATGACTTTTTGCTCGCACTAACGGAGCCATCTCTGCAGATGAAAGTTTCTCCCTGGCAACGATTGATCCCACCCTTACTTCCACTACAGGGCGTGTTGGCCGCTTCTGATGCCGTAGATATAGCGAGGCCCGCAATGACAAACGCCGTGCGGAACCATCCTTGTTGGACGAAGGGTTTAATTTCCGGGGTTCGCATGAATGTGGCCTTCCTTCTCGAGGAAACCTTTTGCAGCAGCAATCGCTTCATTCAGACGGGCACGACTACTGGCCGCTAGACGTTCAAGGCCTAGCAATCGCGCAAACACGAGCGCCGGATCTGGCTCATCCAGGGCCAAAGGATACTGACGCACAAAGCCAATCAATTCCGGCAGAGAGATGTCTGTCACTGGACGGCGGTCGCTCTCTGTCTCAGCGGGACGATAATCCACGACCGTCGTTACGCTACCTTTCAGCCAGATGAATCGACCCGCACTGTCTTCCGTGACGTCAAAAGCACCGAGGTGACGCTCAATCTTCTCGCGGATGCGATTTCCCGTCCGCAACCAGCCATGAGCCCTTGCAATCCTTTGCGCCAGGACGTCGTCGCGGACCGGCGCCTCGGCACCCACGACGGCAGCAAGCATTTCCTCGACAACCGAGCGGTAGCTGAAGTCAAAAAAGGCGTCCGGCTCCGCTTTAAATATCGAAAGGTCGGCTCGCCGGAACTTGGCATGCGCCTCAGCATCATTTGCTGAAACCGGCATTGACATGGGAGTGTTGATTTCCTGAACGAACGGGATTTCATCCCTGTCAGTGGCGACAATCGAGACATCCACGGCGGTCTGCTGAACCGCCGCGCTGTCGTCTGCCGACAGTAATTCCTCCAAATTGAATTCCGGCGACGCCGTCATGCCACTGTCGGCTTGCGCTGTTTGAGCGGCATCAACCACGTTTTTCTCGGCCTCCTGCTCGCGACCTGCGAGGACCAGCTGCTGGAGTGCCTCGTGAAGTCGGTCAGTCGCACCGTTCTTGTCGTACCACCAATCCGGGGACCAGATTCTGAGGATATTCCAACCAAGACCACGTAGAATCTGTTCCCGGATTTTGTCGCGATCACGGGCGGTCGCAGAGCGGTGGTAGGTCGCTCCGTCGCATTCGATGCCTGCCAGAAATGCACCAGGCTTGTCCGGATGGACAATTCCAAGGTCCACTCGAAAGCCCGAGACGCCGATCTGTGGAACGGTTGTCCAACCCCTCCCATCAAGTGCGGCGGCAACAGCTTCCTCGAAAGGTGAATCGAATGATCCAACTGACCCCTTCTGTACCGCCGCCAGTGCAATGGCACCGCGCTCGGCAAAATCAAGAAACGTCTTGAGATGATGGACGCCGATGGCCTTTGTTCGTCCCGTGTCGATCTTGTCGGCTGTGATCGAGGAATAAACCATCAGCTCCTGTCGGGCGCGGGTGACAGCAACGTTGAGACGCCGCTCGCCACCGTCTCCATTCAATGCCCCGAACGTCATCGTCAATTTGCCGGCATGATCATGGCCAAACGTGATCGAGAACAGCATGACGTCGCGTTCATCACCTTGCACGTTCTCCAGGTTCTTGATGAAAGTCGGCTCAATCCGCTCTTTGGCAAAAAACCATTCGATCTCCGGATGATCGCGCCTCTTTTGATCAAGCAAGTCCTCGATCAACGACTGCTGCTGACTGTTAAAGGTAATGACACCCAGAGTCGGCCGCACGCTCTCGGGAAGTTTCAGCCAAGCAAGCATCCTTGCCGTGGCGTCATTGGCAATGGCTTCCGCTTCCGCTTTGTTTGTGCGGCTTTTGCCGCGATCATAAATTGCGTTGGGGAGATGCCGGAGCGAGACGGCACGGTCCTCCGTGACTGGTGACGGAAAGGTGACCAGCCGGTTGCCATAGTCGTGCCAGTTCGAGAAGGCGATAAGGGATTCATGCTGGCTGCGATAATGCCAGTTCAGTTGCAAAACCGGTAGGCCGGAGGCTTTAGCCTCATCCAGAATGCTCTCGAGATCCTTCTCATATTCCTGAATATCTGGGTCATCCTCGCCGCCATCCGCCCGGCCAAAGAAATTGGTCGGCGGAAGCTGTTTAGGATCGCCGACGATGATCGCCTGCTTCCCTCGGGCCAAGGCGCCGATCGCGTCCCAGGTCGTGATCTGAGAGGCTTCGTCAAAAATGACGACGTCAAACAGTGCCTGGTCGGCAGGTAGATATTGGGCGATCGAGAGGGGCGACATCAACAGGCACGGCGCAAGCTTTGCAAAGTTTTCCGGCATGCCGGCGATCATTTCCCGAATAGACTTGCTCGGCCGCTGTAATTCCATCTGATGCCGGAGCAGCCCCAACTCGGATCGCCTCGGCACTTCATTGGGCTTGGGCAAGTCTCTGACGAGCTTGCGCCGCACCTCGCTTGCAGCACTCGCTCGCGCCAGATCATCCAGCTTGCGGAAATCGAGCAGAGCCTCTTCATGCTGGAAGCGCTTGAACTGCCGCAATACGTTGTCGGCATCTATCGCGGCCGGCAGCCACCAACGCGCATAGGAAAGTTCGAATGCATCCGCGAGCTGGTCCGGCCGCAGGTGTGCCTCCTCCAGTGCTGCGACAAACGGCGAAATGCCGTGAGCCTCCGCATTCTTGCGGACACCACACCAGGACGTCCATGCCTGCAGTGCCGACTGATTTTCGCGGATCTCTTGCATCGCTTGGGAAATGCCTGCGAGTAGAGAGGTGCTTGCCGCATCCGCTGGAACGGAGCCTGCCAGTTCACGATACACTTTTATCTCGGTGATGAATGCTTGGCGCGCCTGGAGAAACCGAGCGGCACTGTCTCTTAAAGGGTGATCGGAACTGCCGTGGCTGAGGTAAGGAGCGACGGATTGCGCAATGTTTTTAACGGATCCTGCCATCTGCCCGAGGCGAACAAGCGCTGATCGCATCGCCGCTGCCTGATCGAAATGAAGACGGAGAGATGTGGTGTCCGTTTGGGTCCCCTTCCAATCAGGCGCGTGCCTGCCGAGTTCACTCGTCTGTACGGTACCGGCGAACGTCTTCATCACCCGGAGTTGGGGTAAATCGTTGTCAGGATCTACTTGCCCGGAGGTTGCGTAGCTTTGAAGCAATTTGCGAACCCTACGCTTGCCCAATGAGGACTTTGGCCAGATGGCCGCATTTGCTTCTCGCCATTCGCGATCGAGGTCGTCGATTGGAATCCGCCCAAGATCATCCTCGGCGTAGGAGGCGCTGAGCTTTCCTTCCGCGGCCTTGAATTGCGTTATGGCGTCCTCGATGCCAGCAATCGAGCTCTTCAGCTGCTCAAACTGGCGTTCGAAAACAACACCGTAATTTCCACCTGAAGCCGACCGTAGCGCCGCGGCCATGCCTGCAAGTTCGTTCAATTCGGACAGCGAACAGTCCGCTTTCGACTCTATTCCCAAAAGCGAGGTGAACGACTGTAAGGACGGTTGCAGCGCAGAGGCTACCTTTGCAAGCTTGTCCGATTGGGCAAGGAAACGACTCTCCCAACTTGCGGACCACTCAGCAATGTTGATGTAGCGCAGCGATGGAACAGGTTTGATGGCCCTGAATGTCAGAGCGAGTTCTGCAATCAATGCCATGAGGCGCTGATAGCTCGCGCGGTCGTGACGGATTGTCTCGCCCCATGAGAGCTCCGGCGCGTAGTTGTCCTTTCCCCGAACAAACACCCCCATCGCCGTAAAAATTGTCAGACCATTCGGGCTCTGTCTATGGAGTGCCTCGACATAGGCGTTGAGTTCGTCACGGCGAATCTTCAGCCGGTCATTGACCCTGATCCATTCTTCGCCGGTATCGGAGGTGCCAGCCTCCCACGACGCTTTCAATTGAGAAACGAATTGCTTGCGCTCCGCCTTGTTCGAATGGATTTCCAGGCAATAATCGCCGAGGCCGTGCTCACGAAGGCGGCGGTATACGACATCGAGCGCGGCCGTTTTCTCGGCAACGAACAGCACGCTCTTCTTCGCGGACAGACATTGGGCGATCATATTCGCAATGGTCTGGCTCTTGCCGGTACCTGGCGGACCGATCAAGACGAAGTCCTGGCCTTCCGTCGCTGCCATTGTCGCTGCGAGCTGCGACGAGTCCGCCGCAAGCGGTGTCACCAATTGCCGGGGCTCATATTTAAGGTCGACGTCCCTTTCGCTTGGAAAGGCAGTCGAGACGCCAGCTTCGAATACCTGTTCGGGACTATCGATCAGATGCCGGACGACGCGGTTTTGCCGGAGCGTGTCCGTGCGTTCGACCAGGTCCTTCCACATCAAGAATTTTGCAAACGAAAAAGTCGATAGCGCAGTCTCGTTGATAACCTCGAAGCCCGCAACATCTCGCACGGCCCGACGGACCATCTCGAGGACCATGGGCACATCGATACCGCTCTCATCCACGGGCAACGTGCCCTCAAGTTGAGGAAGCTGGAGATCGAAGTCCTTCTTCAACAGCTGCAGAAGCGTGGAGTTGAAGCGGACCTCATCCTCGTGATGCAGGATATGAAATCGTGAAGACGCGCTACGCCGCTCGAGTTTCACCGGAACGAGCAACAATGGCGCGCGATAGGCTTTTACGTCGTCCGGCGACTTCTTCCATCGCAGAAAGCCGACGGCCAGGAACAAGGTATTGGAACCGCCTTCCGCCATATCATTCTGGGCTCGGCGATAGATTTCCGTCAAACGACCATCAAGATCCTTGGGCGGAAGCGGCGACGAGACTTCGTCTCGTTGCAATGCTCCAAGCGCGAACTCGACGTTGATATCTTTACCGGTCGCCTGAAAATGAAGTTTTTCATCACGGTCGCCGAGAGGGTTCTGTTTTGGAAGGGAGATGATCCGGATCCGCGCCTGTTCGGCCAATCGGTCTTCAAGAAAAGGCACATCTGGACACAGAAATGGAACAGCTTGCTTGCTGTCCTTAAAATTGAGCAGTCTGTTTCTCAGCGACAGATCGAGGAGTTTGCGTTGCCACCGATCAATACGTCCCGCCGCTGTCGTCGGCTTCTCCTCCGCCATATCAGCAGGAATTGCGTTAAAGTCCGGGAGCGGTGGGAGAGGCAAAGCCACACCCTCGGCACTCGCGTCCCCTCCGCTCTCGGGAGGTTTTTGATGCGAAGCCATCGGACGGATCTGCGACATGCGCGCAAGCGTGATATCGATAGCCGCAACAAAGCGATCTTCTTCCTGCTCTGATGTGGATGTCCGCGCGATACGCATCGCATCGTCAAAGGTTGATGGAGGATTGTGCGTAGCTGCGGTGGTCTCGAAGGTCACAAGTTCCTTGCCGGACAGCGCCTTGCGAACCTCTCCAGCGTCTGTTTCAATAAGGGTCGGAAATGTCTTCTTCACAAGCCAGAAACCGGTATAGGCGTGGCCGTCGAGCAAAGCGATGACTGGGTTCAGTCCCACTGCTTCCAACGCGGCTGCAAACAGGAGACTTGTATCCAGGCAGGTGGCTAGCCCATCCTCAACGATCGTTGCTGGGCGCCTGACCTTCTGTCCGTTTTTCTCGAAGCTGCGCGGGGGCTCCGCGTAAGTCAGCCGTCTGGCTGAAATGGCCGACCAGATCGCCGCTCCGAGCATGTAGGACCGCCGAGGATCCTGGCTCTGGTAACCGTCAAGTGCTGGCGAGTGGCCATGATTGCCAAGGACATTGGCGGCCTCTTTGATAATCTTCGCGATGGCTGGATCGTTTGGCATGACAAAGGCTGCAAGGAGTGCGGCCATGGAGCCAAAGCCACCCCATTCGTCTCTGGCCAGCAGTCGAACATCCTCGAACGCTTCAGCAACGAGCGCATCGCCCACAGTTAGGCGGAACGATGCCCGCCCTCGTTCCGCCTCGTTGAGGCCGGCGAGATAGTCGGGGTCGAGTTCGACAACGCGGTCCGAGATAGTCATGCTATCGCCGGGTGCGATTCTATCGATCGCCCAGATCTTACGCTTCGAGAAGGCCGGCGTTACATCAAATTCAAGCCTCAGGTTACTAGGCTCAGGACCCATTAAATAGCTTGCATCGGCGCAGTGGCTTTGATTCATTCGGATCGAAAGGAGCCCTGCGATGAGTGATTTGCTGTTGTTGTCGGAGGCGCAGATGC
>Ga0209758_1000917_pt1 | contig 39944 bp, 36 predicted proteins | sample AraplaMF_Col_mMF_FD_184258 | JGI IMG/M metagenome (GOLD analysis project Ga0209758, IMG submission 184258) | Arabidopsis root microbial communities from the University of North Carolina, USA - plate scrape MF_Col_mMF (SPAdes) (version 2) | ecosystem: Host-associated > Plants > Roots > Endosphere... | reverse complement strand
GTCGAGGGCCTTCACGCCGTTGGCGTAGACGTGAGTCAGGTTCTCGATGATCAGCATCGTCGGTCCGAAGCCCCTTCGACGTCGGCATGGCGGGTTTTCGCCACAATTGCCTCCCCGTCATGCCTTGTCGCCGCAGGTCGGGGCAAGTGAAAGAACGTTTAGGCGGGCGTGATCGCCAGCGTGTTGCAGGATCATGTCCTCACGAAGGTGACTTTTGGCGGACCGGGTTTGGGTCTAATCAGGCGCCATGACGCACTTCGCCTTCCCCCCGCCCGCCCAATCCACGGTTCCGGTCGAAGGCGGTGACTCCGTCTTTCCCGTGCGGCGGATCCTCTGCGTCGGCCGCAACTACGCGGCCCATGCGCGCGAGATGGGCGCCGACACCCGCGACCCGCCGTTCTTCTTCGCCAAGCCCGCCGACGCCGTGGTGATCGGCGATCAGGTCCCCTACCCGGTCGCCACCCACGAGCTGCACCACGAGATCGAGCTGGTGGTCGCCCTGAAGTCGGGCGGCGCCAACATCGCCGTCGAAGAGGCGATGGGCCACGTGTTCGGCTACGCGGTCGGGGTCGACCTGACCCGGCGCGACCTGCAGGCCGCCGCCAAGGCCAAGAGCCACCCCTGGGACGCCGCCAAGGGCTTCGACGCCAGCGCCCCGATCAGCGCCATCGTCCCGGCCGACCGGGCCCATCCCGACGGCGCGATCACGCTCTCCGTCAACGGCCAGCCACGCCAGGCCGGCCAGGTCGCCGCCATGATCTGGACGATCCCCGAGATCATCGCCGAGGCCTCCAAGCTGTGGACCCTGGCGGCGGGCGACCTGATCTTCACCGGCACCCCCGAGGGCGTGGCCGCCATCGGCCGGGGCGACCGGGTCGAGGGCGCCGTCGAGGGCGTCGGCAAGCTGACCTTCACCGTGGTCTGAGGCGATCGCCATGCAGCTCACGCTACACGGCGCCTGGCGGTCCAGCGCGGCCTACCGGGTGCGGATCGGCCTGAACCTCAAGGGCCTGGCCTATGAGAGCGCCCCGCTGAACCTGGTGGCCAACCAGCACCAGGCGTTGGCCTTCGCCGCCCTCAATCCCCAGCGGCTGGTGCCGGCCCTCGAAGTCGACGGCCAGGTCCTGACCCAGAGCCTGGCGATGCTGGAGTGGCTGGACGAGACCGTGCCGGACCCGGCCCTGCTGCCGGCCGATCCGTTCGACCGCGCCGTCGTGCGGTCGATGGCCCAGATCGTGGCCAGCGACATCCATCCGGTGAACAACCTGCGCATCCTGCGAGCCCTGACCGAGCTGGGCGTCGACGAGCCGGGCCGCGAGGCCTGGATCGGGCGCTGGATCACCGACGGCTTCGCGGCCCTGGAGGCGATGATCGTCCAGCACGGCGCCGGCTACGCCTTCGGCGACGCCCCGACCCTGGCCGATTGCTGCCTGGTCCCGCAGGTCTATAACGCCGAGCGGTTCAGGACCGACCTGACGCCGTTCCCCGCCCTCCGCGCCGTCGCCGAGCGCGCCCGCGCGCACCCGGCCTTCGCCGCCGCCCATCCCAACCAACAGCCGGACGCCATCCATGCTTGAAGACCTGAAGAGCAACAACCTGGCCTGGTCGCTGCGCAAGACCGAGGCCGACCCGCAGTTCTTCAAGCGCCTGGAGGGCCAGCAGAGCCCGGAATACCTGTGGATCGGCTGCAGCGACAGCCGGGTGCCGGCCAACGAGATCGTCGGCCTGGACCCGGGCGAGCTGTTCGTCCACCGCAACGTCGCCAACCTGGCCCCGCCGCAGGACGCCAACTACCTGTCGGTGCTGCAGTTCGCGGTCGACGTGATCAAGGTCAAGCACGTGATGGTCGTGGGCCACTATGGCTGCGGCGGCGTGGCGGCGGCCATCGACGGCCAGCGGCGGGGCCTGGTCGACCACTGGCTGCACCCGATCCGCGAGGTCCACGCCGAGCACCGGCACGAGCTGGACGCCCTGCCGACCCAGAAGGACAAGCTCAACCGCCTGTGCGAACTGAACGTCATCCGCCAGGTGCGCAACGTGGCCTCCGACGTCTTCGTCCAGGACGCCTGGGCGCGCGGCCAGCAACTGTCGGTGCACGGCTGGGTCTATTCGCTGGGCAACGGCCTGGTGACCGACCTGAACGTCGGCATCTCCAGCCTGGAGGACTACGAGCGGGTGGCCAGCGGGGCGGGGTGAGGCGGCGGCGATATCGCCGCTTTACCTTCGGCGAGACCTAAGCAGCGGCGCCCAGGCTTCCAAGGGACGCCGCACGAACGAAAACCCCCAAGACGAGCAACAGCGCCACCACGAACAGAATGCGCACAGCGGTCACCAATCGCGAGACGGATCTGTCTCCGATCTCCCCATGACGTCGGCTGAACGCAAAGCCGAGCACTCTCAAAAACTCGAAGCCCAGGTTCGCCTGCCTGAAATCAATGCTCGGAACATCGAGGCCTGGGCGCTCGACCCCGAGCCGCCTCAGACGTAACGCCAAGCCCACGAGCGATCCCAAATAGGCCATCACGACCAGCCAAGTCGCGCCGAACTGCAGCATGAAATCGGTGGGAATGCGGTCGACAGGGGTCATGAAGGCTCCAGATTCGGAGTCCGACTAAAGCTGCAAAGCCACGCTTGTCAAAGTGGCTCGACACCGACCCGGAACACCTTCCCCGTCGCCGGCTCGCGGATCAGGTCCACCCGCGTCCCGTCCCAGTGATAGTCCAGGTGCCGGCCCTGGACGGCGTTCGAGGCCAGGTCCGGATAGAACAGGCCCACGCACTGGCCGCCGGAGTGACGCTGGCTGGGATAGGCCACGCCCTCCGAGCCGGCGGCGCGCAGCTGGGCGCCCAGGGCCTGGCCGGAGCGGTAGTCGTCGGGATCGAGCGCGGGCGCGAAGGCCGGATCGCCGCCGCGCAGGTCGTGCAGCGCGCCCCGCACGTCCAGCACGATCTCGCGGAACTGCGAGGTCCAGCCCGGCGCCTGGGCGGTGGCGGCCATGAACAGGGCGTGGTGGTGGATCGTTTCCGACAGGGCGACCTCGAAGCGGTCGGCGACATACAGCACCCCGAACGCTCCGGCGCTGAACCGGCTGGGCCGGTCGGGGCTGACATGGGTGAACGGGGCCATCAGGTAGCTGGCCCCGGCCCCCGCCACCCGCCGGCCTTGAGGCACGAGGTCGAGATTGCCGAGGGTGTCCATCAGGCGCGGGTTGGTCTTCTGCTCGGCGGCGATCAGCAGCGGCCAGTCGGCGGGGTCGGCGATGTCCTCGAACAGGTCGATCGGCGGCCAGGTGCTGCGGATAATCCGGACCGCGCCGCGCCAGACGACCGGCGCGCGCGGGATCGTGACCGGATCGATCACCAGGCCCCGCGCTCGGCGTCCAGATAGCGGCGCACCCGCATCAGGTCGGTCAGCTCGCCACCCAGCATCACCCGCAGGGCCGAGCGGCCGCCGAACGCGGCATTGGGGGCCTTGATCCAGTCATAGCCGCGCTGGGGCTCCTGGAAGATCAGCCGCAGGGCCTTGTGGATCCCCATCAGGTTCGAGAGCCGCGCCTTGCCGTCACGGTTGATCCGGCCGATCTCGCCGGCCTTCCAGCGGCGATAGCTGCGCACCGGCTGGTCCAGCAGGGTCGCGGCCTCTTCGTCGGTCACGCCCCACAGCTTCAGCAGGTTGACCGCGGCGCGGAACATAGCGGCGGCTTCGGCGTCCGAGATCGGCTCGGGAACGAAGGCCTTGGGTGCGGTGTCGACCAGGGTTACGAGGGACATGGGATTACCTCTTTGGCCGAATATACGATTTTTTATGCCAAATGGCAACTCTCAACCCGTCGGCGCCTTGATCCTTACCCGCGCCGAGGCCGCCCGGCCCGCGCCGTCCACCACCTTCAGCCGGTAGAACCCCGGCGCGGCGGGGCGCCAGATCACCTTGCCGCTGACCGGGTCGGAGGCCAGGGGCGCGCCGGCCACGTACCAGGTCAGGTCGTCGCCGCCGGCCGCCATGACCAGGCCGCGTGAGCCGGGGCCGATGCTGTCGACCTGCACGGTCGCGCCGTCGGGCGGAAAGATCAGGCGGGGGCCTTCGGAGGCCTGCTGCAGGCGCTGCAGGGCGCCCGGCGCGGCCTTGGGGGCGATGGGACGCGGGGCGACGGCCGGGGCGTTGATCACGTCGGCGACGTCGAACAGCAGCGGCAGGGCCGCGTCGCGCCCGGTCAGGCCGCCGCGGGCGCCGCCGTCGGCCCGGCCGGTCCAGACGATGATCGCATAGCCGCCGACCACCCCGGCCGCCACCGCGTCGCGGAAGCCGTAGGAGGTGCCGGTCTTGAAGGCCATGGCCGACCCGCCCCGGGTCAGGGCCGAGGGCGCGCGGCCGCGCGGGGCGGGGGCCTCGCGCAGGATGTCCAGCACCTGGGCGGCGGCCTCGGGGCGGACGATGCGGGTCCCGCCCTGGTGCTCGCGTCGCCGGGCCTCGGCCTCGGTGAAGGCCAGGGGCTTGGCGACCCCGCCGTCGCCCAGCGCCGCATAGAGCACGGCCATGTCGCGCGGCGTGATCCCCGCCCCGCCCAGGGCCAGGGCCAGGCCGGACGCCTTGATCGCCGTCTTCGGCCGCACCAGCCGGACCCCGGCGCTCTCCAGCCGGGCGGCGAAGGCGTCGGGGCCGATCTTCTCCAGGGTGGCCACGGCCGGCACGTTCAGCGAATAGGCCAGGGCCTCGCGGGCCGTGACCTTGTCATGGAACACGTGGTCGAAGTTCTCGGGCTGGTAGTCGGCGAAGCGGGTGGCGGCGTCGTCGATCTGGGTGTCGGGCGCCAGGGCCCCGTCGTCGAAGGCGAAGGCGTAGATGAACGGCTTCAGGGCCGAGCCGGGCGAGCGGATGGCGCGGGTCAGGTCGATCCAGCCGCCAGGCCGCTCGCGCCCGGCCGAACCGACCAGGGCGCGCACGGCTCGGCCCTTGATCTGGACCACCAGGATGGCGGCGGTGACGTCCGGTCCCTGGGATGCGGCGACGGCGGCGGCCATCGGCTCCAGCCGGGTCTGCAGGTCGGCGTCGATCGTCGAGACCACGCTGGGCTGGCCGGCCGGGGCGGCCAGGGCCAGCTCGCCGGCCGCGTGCCAAGCCAGGGTCGGGAAGGCCCCGCGCCGGGGCAGCGGCTCGCCTTCGGCCTCGCTGGCGGCGGCCTCGGTCAGGACATGGGCCCGGACCATCTTGTCGAGCACGGCGCGGCGGGCGGCGCGGGCGGCCTCGGGGCGACGGTCGGGTCGGCGGGCCTCGGGCGACTGCGGCAGGGCGATCAGCAGGGCCTGCTCGCCGTCGGTCAGGCTGGTCGGCTCATGGCCGAAATAGGCCAGGCTGGCGGCCCGCACCCCCTCCAGATTGCCGCCATAGGGGGCCAGGGTCAGGTAGAGGGCCAGGGTCTCCTTCTTGGTCAGCCGGGCCTCCAGCTGAACCGCGCGGACCATCTCGATCAGCTTGGACCCCAGGTTGCGCGGCCGCGGCTCCAGCAGGCGGGCGGTCTGCATGGTCAGGGTCGAGGCGCCGGAGGTGGCCCGGCCATGGACCACCGCCGAGCCGACGGCGCGAACCAGGGCCAGGGGATCGACGCCCAGGTGGCCGTAGAACCGCGCGTCCTCGACGGCGATCAGGCGCTTCTGAAACGTCGGATCGGTGCGCTGGAGATCGGCCCGCACCCGCCAGCGCCCGTCCTCGACCGGCAGGGCGCGCAGCCACGCGCCGCGATGGTCCAGCACCACCGGCGAGGAGCGCCGGGCCCGGGCCATGTCGGGCGGGAAGGCGGCGCTCAGGGCGTAGAGCCCGACCTGGACCGCGACGAAGGCGACCAGGAGGCGGGTGAGGCGGGGGATGGCGATCATCGACTCGTATTCTTGGACCTCATCCTGAGCTTGTCGAAGGACGAGGTCTGACGCACGGCGTTGGAGTGCACCCCTCGTCCTTCGACAAGCTCAGGATGAGGGGTGAATTTAAGCGCCTTGCCGCCCCTACCCCCCCGGCGCCACGGTGATCCGCCCCGCGTCCGACCGGGCGTTCAAACTCGGCCGGTACATGTCCTTGGCGACCGCCCCGGGCAGGAAGAACTCGCCCGGCGTCACGGCCCGCGCCACATAGGCCATGGCGAACGGCTTCTCGCCGCCCAGGTCCAGCGCGGCGATGTAGCGGTCGTCGCGGCTTTCCTGGACATCGGGATTGGTCAGCTCGCCCAGGAACTTGAACGGCCCGTTCTGGGCGTCGTCCGCGCCCAGGGTGGTCTCGATCTCGAAGCCGGCCGGCAGGGCGTCGTCGACCACCAGAGCGGTCGAGCGGGCCTGCATCGAGCGGCCGGAGACCAGCACGATCACCCGGTCGCCCTGGCGGATCTGCGCCGGATCGATCGCCCCGCCGTTCATCGAGAACAGCTGCTTGCTGACCGACAGGCCGTTGGCCTCGGCCCCCGGGGCGGCGACCGGCGTGCCGCGCACGCTGACCGTCCGCCACAGGGCGCCCTTGCCGGTGTTGACGAAACGGGCGTCGGCCAGCCTGCCCACCGCCCAGCGCGGCGCGCCGCCGGCGGGCGGCAAGGCGGTCACGCCCTGGGCGTCGATGCTGATCGGCCCGGCCGCCTTCAGCAGCTGGTAGGCCGCCGACAGCACCGCCGCCTGCTCCTGGGTGTTCAGGGCGTCGGGGTCCTTGATCACGTTCTCCAGCCGGCCCTGCAGCTGGCGGGCGACGTCGCCCTGGCCGGCCTGGACCGCCAGGGCGGTGACGGCGGCCACGTCGCGCAGCGGGCTCTGGTACCAGTCGGCGTCGTCGCGCCAGCCCAGCGAGCGGACCGCCTGGCGCATGGCCGAGCGGGCCCGGGCCTGGTCGCCCATCAGGGCCAGGCCCGCCGCCACCTGGGCCTTGGCCAGGGGCTGGTCCTCGTCCTTCATCTGCACGTCGTGCCACCAGCGCAGCCGCGCCAGGTCGCCGCGGCCGGCCTTGGCCATCACATAGAGGGCGTAGGCGCTGGCCCGGCGGCGCATCCGCTCGGTCGCCTTCTTGGAATCGTCGGGCGAGCGGCCCCACCATTCGGGATATTCCAGGCGGTAGGACACCGAGCTCCAGCCGTCGGGGCGGCTGATCTGGCGCATGGCGTTCAGCGCCTTGTCCATCGCCTCGTCCGGCACGGCGATCCCCTGAGCCTTGGCGTCGATCAGGAAGTCGGTGGCGTAGGCGCCCAGCCAGGCGTCGGCCTCGCCGTCGCCGACCCGCCAGAGGCCGAAGGCCCCATCCAGGGTCTGGCGGTCCAGCAGCTTGCCGACCGCCCCGGCCAGGATCGCCGGGTTGCGCTTGAGCTTGGGATCGCTGGAGACGCCCTGGGCGTAGAGCAGCGGATAGGCGGTCGAGACCAGCTGCTCGGTACAGCCGTAGGGATAGCGTTGCAGGGCCACCGCGATCGCCGAGGGGTCGAAGCCCCGGAACGGCGAGTAGCTGACCTGCAGGGTGATGTCGCCGGCCGCCAGGCCCGACAGCAGCTGGGCGTTGGGCGTGTAGCTCATGCCCGGCTGCTGCAGCTCGGTGGTGGTGCGCACCACGTCGCCCCAGCCCAGGCGGGTCTGGATCGGATAGTCCTTGGCGGTCTGGAAGTCCGGTCCGGTCACCTTGAAGCCGACCTTGCCGATCCCGGTCACGGTCGGGGCCAGGAACGGGATCTTCTCGGCGATCCGCTGGCCCAGGATCAGGGTGATCACCTTCTTGAAGGCCACGGCGATGCCGTTGGTGGCGTTGGCTTCCACCGTATAGGCCCCGGCCTTGCCCTCGACATTGTGCAACTCCAGGGTGGCCATCGGCTTGTCGCCGGGAGCCAGGAAGCGCGGCAGGTTGAGGTCGGCCACCACCGGCTGACGCACGGTCATGGCCTTGGAGCCCGAGCCGACGGCGGTGTCCGTCCAGGCCACGGCCATGATCCGCAGCTCGCCGTTGAAGTCGGCGGCCGGCAGCTTGACGGTCGCCTTGCCGTCCAGGCCGGTCTCGACGATGCCCGACCACAGGGCCACGGTCTTGATCGGCGTCACCGTCAGCCCCTCGCCGCCCAGCTCGTCGGCGCCGAAATTGACGTTGGCCGGCGCGCCCATGTTGGGATCGAGCAGGCGGCCGTAGTCGTCGCGATAGTTCAGGGTCAGGGCCCGCTTGCCGAAGTACCACTTGGCCGGGTCGGGGCTGTCCTGGCGGGTCAGGCGCAGGATGCCCTCGTCCACGGCCGCGATGGTCACCTTGGCCTTCTGGCCGAAGCCCAGGCCCTGCACCTTGATTGGCACGTCGACCGGGGCCTTGCTGTCCAGCTTCACCGGCGTGCCGATGTCGACCGTCAGCTTGCGGCCCTTGGGATCGAGCGGGACATAGATCAGGCCCAGGGCCCGCTTGGGCTTGGGCGAGCTGACCGGGTCGCGCGGCTGGATCACCGTGACCATCACATAGGCCCCGCCGCCCCAGGCGGCCGAGGTCTTCAGGCGCACGGTGGTCCCGTTCTCGCCGACGCTCAGGGTCTTGAAGTCGATCAGCCGGTCGGTGGCCACCGCCACCTGGGCCTGGCCGGCATAGGGCGACTTCAGGGTGATCTCCACCGTGTCGCCCTGGGCGTAGGCCTTGGTCCCGGCGCTGACCCGCACGAAGTCGGGCGCTTCGCCCTCCTTGGCCGGCGAGCCCCAGCCCGACGAGAACTTGGTCACCGTCTTGGACCCGTCCGGGCCCTCGACCACCAGGCGGTAGTCGCCCCAGCCCAGGCGGCGGTTGAAGCGCGCGGGCTGGCCGGCGCCGATGTTGACCGTGGCCCGGGCCACCACCGCGTCGCGGCTGGTGCGCCGCCACTGCCAGCGGCCGTCCTGCTGGAACCAGTCGTAGTTCCAGTTCTCGCTGATCAGGGTGTAGGTCGCGGTCGAGGCGATGCGGGCGCCCGAGGCGTTGACCGCGATCATCTCCAGGCTGACCGGCGGATCGCCGTTCCCGGCGTCGCCCTGCTCGACCTTGACGCCGTAATAGACCGGCTTGCCGCGCACCTTGAGTTCAAAACCCTCACGCACGGGACGGCCGCCGGGCTCGAACACCGAGGCGGTCACCGCCGCCACCAGCGGCTGGGCGGTGTCGCCGGCCTCGGTCGTGGCCAGGTTCAGCATGGCGTGGCCGTCGCCGTCGGTGACGGTCGTGCCCAGCTCGATGAACTTCTCGTCGAAGGGCGTCAGGTCGTCGCCCCATTCGTAGCCCTTGTATTGCGGGAACGGATCGGTGTCGGTGCGCAGCCGCGCCTCGCCCTGGGTCTGCAGGCCCGCGCCCGGCGCGCCGTAGAGGAAGCGGGCCGAGACGTCGATCTTGCGCTCCTGGCCGGCCGCGACCGGCACGGACTCCTGGCCCGTGGCGGTGACCGCCAGCCGTTGCGGGGCGAAGTCCTCGACGCTGAAGCTGAACGAACCGGCCTCGGCGTCCGACCCTTCCATCTTCAGCACCGCCGTCCAGCGACCGCGCGGCGCGCTGCGCGGCAGGGCGATGTCGGCCAGCACGGCGCCGGCGTCGGCGCGGCTGAAGTTGTAGCGCTTGAACTCGACGCCCGAGGGCCGCTTGACCAGGATGTAGCCCTTGCGGTCGTTGACCGCCTTGGCCAGCCGGTCACGGACCATGGCCGTCAGGTGCACCGTTTCGCCCGGGCGATAGATGCCGCGGTCGGCGTACAGATAGCCGTCGATGTCGGTGCTGAGCGCCCGGCCGCCGTCGGACTCGGTGCGGCCGCCGACGCCCTGCTTGGACAGGTCGACCGGCGAGCGGTCCAGGTCCAGCACGGCCAGGTCGCCCTGGTCGCCATAGGCCATGACCATCTTGGCCCGCGCCGCGCCGTCGCCCTCGAGCAGGGCATGGGCGAAGCGCGCCCGGCCGTCGGCGTCGGTCTTGGCCACCGCCAGGTCCTCGCCGTCCTTGGCCACCAGGGCCACGCGGACGCCGGACACGGTCTTGGCGGTCTTCAGCGAGCGGACCACGACGTCCAGCGACTCCGCCCCGTCGTAGCCGATCAGCGCCATGTCGGTGAACATGATCCAGCGACGGGCCTGGGCCGGCGTCGGTTCACCCTCGCCGTCCGGATCGCGACCGCCCGAGGCGTCGCGCGCCTTGATCACATAGCCGCCCGGCTTCATTTCCTTCAGCACCGCGCCCAGCGGGAAGACGGTCGTGGCCTTCTGGCCGGCCTGGCCGTCGACATTGATCACGCCCTTCCAGACCTGGCGGCCCTCGTCGTCGGGGCTGTCGTCGCCATAGTCGCTGGCGTAGTCGCCCTCGCCGGTCGGATCGGGCGCGCCGATCGACTTGCGCACCAGGTTGCGGTCCGAGACGCGCCAGACCTCGATGGCCAGCTTGGAGACGTTCATGGTCTCCAGCGCCACGCCGTCGGACTCCTCGCGCGGCAGGATCACCCCGTCGCCGGCGAAACCGACATAGGGCGGCTTCTCGCCGAAGGTGAAGTCGACGTCGGCGTTGGCGGCCAGGGTCTCGCCGCCCTTGCCGGGCAGGCCCTTGAGCAGGGTGACGCGGTGGTCGGTGAAGCCGACGCCGCCGATGCACAGCTCGTCGTCCTTGACCCGCACGGCCGGCTGGCGGCCCAGGTCCGGCGAGATCAGCACGAAGTCGGCATAGGCCTTGGACGGGTCCAGCGGCTTGCTCATCTGGACGCAGGCCATCGGCTCGGCGCCGGCGCTGTCGATGCGGCTGCGCCAGACGGCGAAGCCTTCGGGCTTGGGGATGCCGCGACGCGGGGCGTTGGCCGAGCGGGGCTTGCCGAACAGCGACCAGGCCTGGCCCTTGGGGGCCTCGGCCGTCGCCGCCTTGTGGCCGAACCAGCCGAAGTCGGCCACCTTGCCGACCGCGAAACCGCCGCCGAAGCCCGCCACCAGGGCGGCCGCGCCGACCGCGACCAGGGGCGACTTCAGGCCGGACGGGATCCTGGCCTTGAAGGCCTCCCAGCGGGACGTCTTGGGCTGGTGGCCGCCTTCCGGCGGCGTCTCGTCCGTCGACATCCCCAGGCCTCCCCAACTTTAGCGTGTCAGGGGGGACTTGAACCTAAGCCGGGGGAGGGGTCAACGGGTCTAGGCGTCGAACGCCACCACGCCGCTGGCCAGGTCGTAGGTGGCCGAGACGATCTTCAGGCGACCCTCGGCCAGCTTCTCGGCCAGGGTCCCGTCGGCCACCTTCAGGCGGGCGGCGACGTCGCGGACGTTCTGGTGGATCGCCGCGTCCTGCAGGTCGGCCGGGTGCCTCTCCTGCGCCTCCAGCACCGCCGGGATGATCGGCAGCACCATGTTCAGCAGCGAGCCATGCAGGTCGGCGTGCTTGGTGGCCACGTCCACCGCCGCGCCGACGGCCCCGCACTTGCTGTGGCCCAGCACCACGACCAGCGGCGCGCCCAGGTGCTCGACCGCGTAGACGATCGAGCCCAGGCCCTCCTGGCTGACGGTCGAGCCGGCGACGCGGACCACGAACAGCTCGCCCAGATTGCAGTCGAAGACCAGCTCGGGACCGACGCGGCTGTCGCTGCAGCCGACGATCACCGCGAACGGCTTCTGGCCCTTGGACAGTTCGGCGATCCGGAGCATGGACGGCAGGACGATGCTGGCCCCGCCGCGGGCGAAGATAGCGTTGCCCTGCTTGAGGCGGCCCAGGGCCTCGTCCGGACTGACCAGCTGGGGCGGATGCACCTCGGCCGGCTCGACCGCGTTAGGATCCTCGAGCGGCTTGACCTGGGCCAGGGCCTTGTCGAGCGCGGCCTTGTCGGTGGCCTGGGTCTTCAGGGCCCGGCGCGTGCGGCGGCCCTTGCGGGTCAGCACCGACGGCGTGGCGGGACTGTCGCCCTCGGCCCAGGCCAGGGCGGGCGCGGCGAGGCCGGACGCCAGGGCGCCCAGCAGCATACGTCTCGAAACCATCTCATCCCCCGACGAGTGCAACGCTGTGGCCTACAGTCCTGCCAGGGGAAGGTTAACCCCGCCGCAACGCCGGCCTGGCTTCAAAGCGGCAATTCGACACGTTTGACCACCGTGCGCATGGCGATGGACGAGCTGACCCGGACCACGCCCGGGATCCGCGTCAGCTCCTGGGCGTGCACCCGCTCCAGGTCGTCGACGTCGGCCACCACCAGCCGCAGCAGATAGTCCGAGCCGCCGGTCATCAGGTAGCACTCGGCCACCTCGCGGACATTGGCGATCGCCTTCTCGAAGGCGCTGAGCGTCGCCTCGGCCTGGGACGACAGGGTGACGGTGACGAAGACGCTGAGCGGCAGCCCCACCGCCCGCTCGTCGATCACCGCGGCGTAGCGCCCGATCACCCCGGCCTCCTCCAGGGCCTTCACGCGGCGCAGGCAGGCGGATTCGGAAAGATTCACCGCCTCGGCCATTTCCACATAGCTGGCCCGGCCCCGCCTCTGGAGCAGGTTCAGCAGCTTACGGTCGAAGGCGTCGAGGTTGACCGCAGGTTTCTTCACCACAAGGGCTCCATCGTGATGGAATCCTGCATATCACGGTTCTGGGCGCACGAAACTCCCCAGGAACCTGCATGAACTCGGGCGTAAACCAGCGTCAAAAGCCACCTGGAGGAGACTATCATGCGCGTTGGAGTGCCTTCCGAGATCAAACCGGGCGAACACCGCGTCGGCCTGACCCCCACCGCCGTGCGCGAATATGTGGGCCATGGCCACGCGGTGCTGGTCCAGGCCGGCGCGGGCCTGGGGGCCGGCTATGGCGACGACCTCTACGTCAAGGCCGGCGCGACCATCGCGCCCGACGCCGACGCGGTGTTCGCCGGGGCCGAGCTGATCATCAAGGTCAAGGAACCGCAGAAGGTGGAGTGGGAACGCCTGACGCCCCGCCACATCCTGTTCACCTACCTCCACCTGGCCCCCGACCCGGCCCAGACCGAAGGCCTGCTGAACAGCGGCTGCGCGGCCATCGCCTACGAGACCGTCACCGACGCGCGCGGCGGCCTGCCGCTGCTGGCCCCGATGTCGGAGGTGGCCGGCCGCATCGCGGTGTTCAGCGCCGCCGAGACCCTGCTCAAGCACAATGGCGGCATGGGCCTGCTGCTCTGCGGCGTGCCCGGCGTGCCCCCGGCCCGGGTGGCGGTGCTGGGCGGCGGCGTGGTCGGCTCCAACGCCGCGCGCATGGCCGCCGGCCTGGGCGCCGAGGTGGTGGTGCTGGAGCGCTCGATCCCCCGGATGCGCGAGCTGGACGACCTGTACCAGGGCCGCATTCTCACGCGCTATTCGACCCTGGCCGCCGTCGAGGACGAGATCCTCAAGGCCGACGTGATCATCGGCGCGGTGCTGACCGCCGGGGCCGCGGCGCCCAAGCTGGTCAAGCGCGAACACCTGTCGAAGATGAAGCCGGGCTCGGTGCTGGTCGATGTCTCGATCGACCAGGGCGGCTGTTTCGAGACCAGCCACCCGACCACCCACGCCGAGCCGACCTACACGGTCGACGGCGTGGTGCACTACTGCGTGGCCAACATGCCCGGCGCCGCGCCGCGCACCTCGTCCGAGGCCCTGGGCAACGCCACCCTGCCGTTCGGCCTGGCCCTGGCCGACCACGGCCTGGACGCGCTGAAGAGCAACGTCCACCTGGCCAAGGGCCTCAACGTCCTGGCGGGCCAGCTGACCCACCCGGCCGTCGCCGAGGCGCTGGGCAAGGCGTCGGTGGATCCGTACGGGGCCTGGAAGTAGTGGCGGGCGAATACTTGCCCCCACCTGACCGCTACGCGGTCTGTCCGCCCCCAGAGGGGGCGGAGCCTAAGCCGCGAGGCTCTTCCCCCTTTGGGGGAGGAGCGCCGCAGGCGCGGAGGGGGCAAGTGAGCGCGCGCGGCGCCTGAAGCAATCTCTAGGCCGCGAACCGCCCCAGGTCCTGGCGGCTCTCCACCAGGTCGAGAACGTCGTGCATCGAGAAGCCCGGATCGGCCGCGTACAGCGCGTCGTAGATCGAGCGGGCGAAGGCCAGGTCGGCCGGGGTCTTGACCCGCCAGTCGTAGTGCGACCAGTCGCGATGGGCCTTCAGGTGGGCTTGGCGGAAGCGGTCGGGCCGCGCGCGGATGGCGGCGGTCGGCGAGATCATGGCCAGGGGGTCGCGAACCTCGGCGGCGGCGATGCGCAACGCCTCGACCGTGATCACCTCGACCTCGAGGCCGGCCGGGAAGGTGCGCTCCACGCGGTTGGAGGTGTAGGCCGCGCCGGTGGCCTGGGCCAGGCGGACGGCCTCGTCGATCACGGCCGGATCGACGAACGGCGCGTCGCCCTTGATGCGGACGATGTGGCTGACCGGGCCGGCGGCCTCGGCGCAGCGGGCGATGCGGTCGAGGATGTCGCTGCCCGCGCCGCGGTGCACGGCATAGCCGCGCGACACCACCAGCCCGGCCAGGCCATCGTCGGCGGCGTCGCTGCTGGTGGCGACGATGATCTTGGTCAGGCGCCGGGCGCCGCGCAGCCGCTCGAGCTGGCGCAGGATCATCGGCTGGCCCTGGAGGGTGGCCACGGCCTTGCCGGGCAGACGCTTGGAGCCCATGCGGGCCTGGACGACGGCGAGGATCATGGCGTTTTCGCTCCTCTTTGTTCCTCAGCTCTTATCCTGAGGCTGCGCTCAGATTCGCCCGGACGTCAGGCGACCCAACGTCGCGGGTCCAGGGCCACCGGATCGTCGATGGCCATGTCGTCCCAGTCGAGGTCGGGCGGCGGGCTGGAGGCCGCGGCGACCACGGCCGACAGCTCGGCGGCCGAGGTGACGCCCACCAGGACGGCGCTGGCCTCGACGCGCGACAGGGCGAAGCCCAGGGCGGCCTGCAGCGGGTCGGAACGGCCCTCGGCGATCATCCGCCGCACCTTCGACAGCCGGCCCGAGGCCCCCTTTAGCTGGGCGGGAACGCGGTCGGGCGGCAGGAACAGCAGGCCGTTCAGGAAGATCGAGCGCAGCTGCACCTCGATGCCCATGCCGGCGATGCGCTGCAGCGAGCCGTCGGCCAGCAGGCGCTGGTCCAGCAGGCTGGCCGGGGCTTGAAGAATGTCGGGCTTGAAGCGGCGGGCCACGCCCACCGGATCGTCGCTGGCGTGGGCGGCGACGCCGACCTTGGCGAACAGGCCCTCGTCGCGCAGCCGGGCCAGGCGGTCCCAGACGGCCGCGCCGTGCGGGCCGAACAGCTCGGCGGGCGAAGGAACGATGATGGCGTCGGCGCGCTCCACGGCCAGGCGGCGCAGGGAGGCGCGAGCCTCGGCCTCGACGAAGTCCGGGCCGCGGTCGGCGCGGGCGGCCGACAGGGTGACGCGGAACGGCACGGGGCGCGGGATCAGGTCGCCCAGCACCTGCTCGGCCCGGCCGTAATTGCCCGACACGTCCAGCACCGACAGGCGGGCGCGGGCGGCGATGCTGAGGATGTCGCGGGCTTCGGTTTCCGGCGAGCGGGCGCGCGGCGACGCGCTCATGCCGTCCAGTCCGAACTGGGCGGCGGCGAGACCGAGCTTGGAAACCGAAAGCGACATGGAAATCCGTGCGGATTGAACACCAGTGTCGACGAGCCTAGGCCCAAAGGTTTGAAGAAGGCGTTTCTGGAAACTTGCCGAGGGGTTAACATCGCCGGCGATGAAGCTTCCCGACCCTCCGCTCGACCAGGTCTCGGAAACCGCCGGGGACTGGCCGTTGCACGGCCTGGCCGAGGACATGCGGCCCGCCCTGGCCGAGGCCCTGGCGCGTGGTCCGGCCGGCCTGGCGACGATCATTTCCCTCGGCGAGGGCGGCCCGCGGCCAGTCGGCGCCCAGATGGTGTTCGGGGCGGAAAGTCGCGCCGGATTCCTGTCCGGCGGTTGCATCGAGGCCGACGTCGAAGGCCATGCCCGGGCCAGCATGGCCGATGGTCGGGCTCGGCGCCTGGTCTATGGCGAGGGCAGCCCCTGGCCCGACATCCGACTGCTGTGCGGGGCGCGGATCGAGATCCTGGTCGAGCGCATCGCCCCCGACGACCCGGCGGCGCGGACCCTGCTGGACCTGGCCCGGGCGCGGATCCCGGCGACCTGGACCAGCGACGGCGAGCGGCGGCTGTGCGCCTCGCTGTCCGACGCCGCCCCGGCCTGGCCCGGCGCCTTTTCGCGGCGGTTCGACCCGCCGCCCCGGCTGGTGGTGTTCGGCGGCGACCCCACCGCCCTGGCGGTGGCCAGCCTGGGCGCCCAGTCCGGTTTCCAGACCACCCTGGTCCGCCCCAAGGGTCCGGTCTCGCCGCCGCCCCTGCCCGGTGTGGCCTATCGCCGCGACGACGTGGTCGGCGCCGTGGCGGCGATCGGCCTGGACGCCTGGACGGCGGTGGCGATCTGCGGCCACGACGAGGCGGTCGACCACCAGGCCCTGCTGGCCGCCCTGCCCTCCGCCGCCCCCTATGTCGGCCTGCTGGGCGCGCGACGGCGGCTGGGCGCCCGGCTGGACCGCCTGCGGGCCGACGGCGTGACCGAACAGGATCTCCGCAAGCTGCGCGCCCCGATCGGCCTCGACCTGGGCGGCAAGGCCCCGTTCGAGGTGGCCGTGGCGGTGATCGGCGAGATCATGGCCACCCGGCACGGCCAGCCGGCCCTGGCGCGGCGCGAGGCGTGACGGCCGCGCCCTCCCAATTTCCCCGCCGTGGGGGCGGGACTTGATGAGCGCGGCTTCGCCGCCTCACGCGATCGCTCGCTGAGCTGGTGGGAAGGGTGCGAAGCGCCCGGGCCTCGCCCGGATGATTTGCAGTTATGTGTACCGTTTCGACGAAGTCCGAGCGCTTCGCGTGGAGCCGTTATCCGGAAGCCTTCGGGTCGCGGATTTTTAACCCGCTCCGATGGAGGCCCCCGACGGGCAGGGTGTTGGCTCACTCTGGACCGCCCGGGCGATTTCAGCCCGGGCCTGCCGCGTCCGCCGATCCCTCGCCGCCTGGGCTTCGTCTCCTCAAGGAGCACCTGCCCAGGACCGCCGCGACGTCGCCACTCAAGGCCACCGGCGAGCGCTTCCCGCTCGTCCACCCCTGAGAGCCGTCTGGTCGCCGGCCGGACGCCCTTCCCGTGCTTTCAGGTGGAAACAGCATACGGCCGCCTGGAAGGGCGGGGATAAGTTTGGTCGAAAAACTACAAGTGGCTGAAATCGCTAAAGTTCGCTCCCGATCACCCAAGGATGCAGCGGCGAGGCTTCATCCGCGCAGTCGGATGGAGAGGCCAGAAGCAGACGCTTCCACCGTCCGTGATGGGTGGGTTGCGGGCTTTAACGTTTCCTCTCCTCACCCGCGTCGCGGGGGAGGAGAAGCGTGCGCGCCAAGGTCCGCCATGGGCCGTAAACCGACCTTTGGCCAACCCTACTCCGCCCGCCAGTCGCCCGATTTCCCGCCGGTCTTTTCGACCAGGCGCACGGTCTCGATGACCATGCCCTTCTCGGCGGCCTTGAGCATGTCGTAGATCGTCAGGCAGGCCACCGAGACCGCGGTCAGGGCCTCCATCTCCACGCCCGTCTGGCCCTTCAGCTTGACCCGGGCCATCACCGCCAGCCCGCCCTCGGCCGGTTCGACCGACACCTCGACCTTGGACAGGGCCAGGGGGTGGCACAGCGGGATCAGGTCCGACGTCTTCTTCGCCGCCATGACTCCGGCGATCTCGGCCACGGCGCGGACGTCGCCCTTGCGGCCGGTTCCGGAGATCGCCAGGGCCAGGGTCTCGGGGGCCATGCGCACGAAGCCGACGGCGATCGCCTCGCGGACCGTCTCGGCCTTGTCCGAGACGTCCACCATCCGGGCGCGGCCCTGGTCGTCGATGTGGGTCAGGCGGGTCACTGTTCCAGCAGTCCTATTGCTCCAGGAGTCGGGGCATCAGTTCGACCATGTTGCAGGGCTTGTGACGGCTGTCGAGCTGGGCCGAAATGACCTTGTCCCAGCCGTCGCGCACCGCCCCGTTGCTGCCCGGCAGGCAGAACACGAACACCCCGCCGATCAGGCCGGCCGTGGCGCGGCTCTGCAGGGTCGACAGGCCCACCGAGGCGTAGCTGACCAGGTGGAACACCACCGAGAAGCCGTCGATCTTCTTGTCGAACAGCGGCTCCAGGGCCTCGACCGTGACGTCGCGGCCGGTCAGGCCGGTGCCGCCGGTGGTGACGATCGCGTCGACCTGGCCGCCGGTGATCCAGTCGCGCACGGTCTTGCGGATCGTCTCGATGTCGTCGCGAACCACCGCCCGGCCGGCCAGGTCGTGGCCCGCGTCCTTGACGCGGTCGACCAGCAGCTGGCCGGAGGTGTCGGTCGACTCGTCGCGGGTGTCCGAGACGGTCAGGATCGCCACCCGCACCGGCTTGAACGGAAGCTCCGGCTTGATACCGCCGCCCGGGGTGAGGCCTGCCGACATCGTGTTCTCCTAATCCCAGCGTTCCGCGTCGGTCCTATCCCGAGCCGTCGGCTCGATCCAGCGGTCGCCGTCGGGGCCATGCTCCTTCTTCCAGAAGGGCGCGCGGCTCTTGAGATAGTCCATCAGGAAGTCGCAGGCCTCGAAAGCGGCGCGGCGATGGACCGCCGCCGTGGCCACGAAGACGATCGCCTCGCCCGGCGCGACGCGACCGACGCGATGGACGATCCGATAGTCGTGGAGGCCGAACCGGGCCTTGGCGTCCTCGGCGAAGGCGGCGATCGCCGCGTCCGTGAAGCCGGGATAGGCCTCCAGTTCCAGGGCCGTGGCCTGCCCCCGCTCGGCCCGCGCCAAGCCCACGAAGCTGGCCACCGCCCCGGTCTCGTCGCGGCCGACGCAGAACGCCGTCAGCAAGGTTCCCGGCTCGAAGGCCTGGGCGGTCAGGCTGATGGACGGGAGGGTCGTCATCCGCCGCTCATCGGCGGCAGGAAGGCCACTTCGGTTCCGGCCGCCAGGTTGGCCTCGCCGCGAACCAGGACCTTGTCGACCGCCACCTGGACGCCCGGCCCGGACAGCGCTTCGGCCAAGTCCGCATCGTCGGCCGCCAGGGCCGCGCGCAGGGCGGCCAGGGACGCAGCCTCGACGGCCCGGTCGCGCCAGCCGGCCTGGTCGGCCAGCCGTCCGAACAGCAACACGCGGGCCATGGTCAGCCCCCGGTCGTCGACATGTGGCGGGCCACCGCCGGCCGCGCGCCGTCGATCCGGAAGTCGTGGCCCTGCGGCTTGGTCCCGATGGCCGCGAAGATCGCCCGCTCCAGGTCCGCGCTGTCGGCGCCGCCGCGGATCACCGCCCGCAGGTCGCTGGCGTCGTCGCGGCCCAGGCAGGTGTGCAGGGTGCCGGTGCAGGTCAGGCGCACCCGATTGCAGGCCTCGCAGAAATTGTGGCTCAGCGGGGTGATCAGGCCCAGCCGCCCGCCGGTCTCCTCGACCCGCACGTAGCGGGCCGGGCCGCCGGTGGCGTAGGCCAGGTCCGTCAGGGTCCAGAACGACGAGAGGTCGCGGCGAACCTCCTGCAGCGACAGATACTGGTCGGTGCGGTCCTCGTCGATCTCGCCCAGCGGCATGGTCTCGATCAGGGTCATGTCGGCCCCCAGGCCGTGCGCCCACTGGATCAGGGCCGGCAGTTCGCCGGCGTTGTCGTGCTTGAGGGCCACGGCGTTGACCTTGACCTGGATCCCGGCGGCCAGGGCCGCGTCGATCCCGGCCAGCACCTTGGACAGGTCCCCGCCCCGGGTCAGCTTGCGGAACAGGTCGGGCTTGAGGGTGTCGAGCGAGACATTGATCCGCCGGACCCCCAGCCGGGCCAGGTCGGCGGCGTGGCCGGCCAGCTGGGTGCCGTTGGTGGTCAGGGTCAGCTCGTCCAGGGCCCCGGACCGCAGGTGGCGCGACAGGCTCTCGACCAGGGTCATGATCCCCTTGCGGACCAGGGGCTCGCCACCGGTCAGCCGCAGCTTGCGCACGCCCAGGTCCACGAAGGCCGAGGCCAGGCGATCCAGTTCCTCCAGCGACAGAACCTCCGCCTTCGGCAGGAAGGTCATGTGCTCGGCCATGCAATAGGTGCAGCGCAGGTCGCAGCGGTCGGTGACCGAGACGCGCAGATAGGTCACCGCGCGACCGAAGCCGTCGATCAGGCGGCTGGGCAGGCGCGGGGAATGGGTTGCCGCTTGCGCGGGGCTGGCGTCATAGGGCGTCATGTCTGCGGACAGAATAGGCGCGTGAGGGCATGGCGGAAAGCAAAAGCGCGCGGTGCGACGCCGTGATCCTGGCGGCGGGGGCCGGGCGCCGGTTCGCCAGACGTCCGGGCGACCGCAAGCTGCTCGCGCCGTTCGAGGGCCGTCCGCTGGCGGCCGGCGCCCTGGACGCGGCCTTCGCGGCCCCGGTTCGGCGGGTTCTGCTGGTCACCGACGGCGATCCGGACCTGGCCGCGTTCGCCGCCGCCCATGCCCGGGGACTGGGCCGGGACGCCGATCTCGAGATCGTGGTGGCGACCGACGCCGCCGAGGGCATGGGCGCTTCGCTGCGGGCGGGGATCGCGGCCCTGCCGCCCGGCGCGGACGGCGCCCTGGTGTTCCTGGGCGACATGCCGCGCGTCCCCCCCGGCCTCGCCGGCGACCTGGTCCGCGCGCTGGTTCCGGGCGTCGACGCCGTGGCGCCGCGCTTCGCGGGGCGGCGCGGACATCCGGTGCTGTTCGGCCGCGCCTGCTTTCCAGCCCTGCGCGCCCTGGAGGGCGACGTCGGCGCGCGCGCGACCCTGGCCGCAATGGGCGGGCGGCTGGCGCTGGTCGACAGCCCCGACGCCGGCGTCCTGTTCGATGTCGACCGGCCCGAGGACCTGGCCCGGCCGCCCGGGGCTTGACGGGTCAGGATGGCGCGTGGTCCCGGCCGCGCCAGGCGGCCCAGGTCCCGAAGGCGATGCAGGCCAGCACGCCGTAGCTCCACATCGCCATGCCGATGAACAGGGTGCCGAGGGTCACCCGCAGGTCGATCATCACCGCCACATGCGACGCGACGATGATCGCCATGAAGGCCGAGGCGATGGCCGTCCAGATTCGCCGGGTCCGCATCGAAATCCAGACGAAGACCACCAGGGTCACGGTGTCGACCGCCAGGATGCCGTAGTCGGCGTTGTAGGGGTCGCGTCGATAGACCAGCATCGAGCCCAGCCAGGACGCCAGGAACACGGCGCCGACCCAGCGCGCGGCGCGGTCGCCGCGCCACATGGCCAATCCGCAGACGAGGATGGCGAGGATCAGGGAGATGAATGTGTGAAGCTGCACGAGGATGACGCCCGATTGCGGTCGGGCGTCACCATGCCTCAGGCGCGGAGGTCAGAGAAGCAACCAGAGGTCGGTCAATGCCGCGTGCGGCGGCCTTCCCACAGGATCGTCTTCACTTCCTCGATGATGCTCAGCGCGCCGTCGGAGTCGCCGGCCTGGTCGAGCGCGACCAGCTGGGGCATCAGCACCGACAGGATGCGGCGCTGCACGGGACCAAGGGTTCGCAAGTGACGGCGGAATTCGTTCAGTTCATCGAGCGTGGCGTCCTGCTGCGGCTGGACGATCTGGGCGGTGCTCATTGCACACCTCTATTGAGTCGAGTGACGGCTTGCGCCGTGGACGGATGGCGGTCGGGGATCAGGCGGCGAGGCCGCCCGGGACCGCGTGCAGGCCGCCGGTGCGGGGCGGGTCGCCCGGCTTGTCCATATCGCCGACGGCCAGGGCGCCGCAGCCGATCTGGGTGCGCACGGTGGCCAGGGCGCTGTGGGTCTCGATGATCGTCCGGCGCGCCGAAACGATGTGGGCCAGGGTTTCGCCGAGGTTGGCGACGGCTTGCTGTCCGATCATGGCCGACAGCTTGGTCTCCAGTCGAAGCGAGGGCAGCAGGCCCATCAGTTCGGCGGTTTCGCGCAGAGCAGCGTCGATCGCGGCCTCGGCGCGCATCAGCTTTTCAGCGCCGGCTCGGGCGGCTTCAGTGCGTTTCATGGCATGACTCTCCCGGTCGCACGGGTACCCCCCCGCACGTTCAAGTCTATCAAGATGCTTCTGGAAACTCGGCGCTCAGGGCGCCGGGGGCGGGCTCCAGCCCTCGCGGAACCGCTGGAGGGCGTAGAGGAATTCATGGGCGCCCATCGTGACCGTCCCGAGCAGAATTCCGCCCAGGGTGGCGACCGCGAGGATCAGGCCCAACCATTGCAAGGGAGTCAGGTCATCGCGCCAACTCCTTCCATACGGAGCGGCGTGTCGTCCGCCAGGAAGGCCGTCGCGGCCAGGACCCTCAGGAGCAGCTTGCCCGGAGGATCGCCCGCCGCCTGCGCCTTGCGCAGGGCCGAGACCGTCTCCGCCACCAGCCGGCCACGCTCGGGCGTTCCCGCCATCAAGGTCAGGCCCTCTTCGAGGGACTGCCAACTCGCGATGAAAAAGGCGGAGGTCGGGTTCGGACTGTTCGTGGAAGGTTTCGTCATGGCTGCTCTCGCTGTTGAAACGAGAAGAGCCCTCTAACTGGGCCGTGGCTAGCTCAGCTGATTGCTTACGGTAGTCATTACCGGGGTCGGTTTCCCAGGCGATGAACGCCAGGGCGGCGTCGCGGCGGTTCAGGCCGGCCAGTCGGCGCCGCGCGCTGAGCACGTGCATCTCGACCGTCTTGGGCGACAGCCGCAGCAGGCGGGCGATTTCCTTCGACTGTCGATGCTGGGCGATCAGCCGCAGAATCTCCCGCTCGCGGGGAGTCAGCCGCTCGAAGCCCAGGTTGTCACCGGAGTCCACCATGCCGCTAAAATGGTTCGCGGCTCGCCTTACGTCCAGCAAGACTTGACTGATGACGTCACCAGAGGGCGCGCCACGTCAAAACCGTATCGAATTTCGCTACGCCGGACGCCTCGCCATCGTCGCGCGCCCGGCCCTCAGGCCTCGGCCCGCACGAACGGCAGGCGGGTGGTGGGCGTCCTGGAGAGGGCGAGGAGCGCGTTGGCCACCGCCGGGGCGATGACCGGCGTGCCCGGCTCGCCGACGCCGCTGGGCGGATTGCCCGAAGGCACGATATGGGTCTCGACCGTCGGGGCCTCGTTCATCCGCAGCACGCGGTAGGTGTCGAAATTGCTCTGGTCGACCTTGCCGTCCGTCAGGGTGATCTCGCCGTACAGCGCCGCCGACAGGCCGTAGCAGGTCCCGCCCTCCATCTGGGCCGCGACCTGGTCGGGCGAGACCGCCACGCCGCAGTCGATGGCCGTGACCACCCGGCCGACCCGGGGATGGCCGTCGACCAGCTTGACCTCGGCCACCTGGGCGACCACCGAGCCGAAGCTCTCGTGCACGGCCACGCCGCGCGCGAACCCCGCGGCCGGCGCCGGGCCGGCCTTCTCGACCGCCAGGTTCAGGGCCGCCAGGTGCCGCTGGGCGCCGGCCTTGGCGTAGAGCGCCCGGCGATAGTCGACCGGGTCCTTGCCCGCCTTGAGCGCCAGCTGGTCGATCGTATGCTCCATGACGAAGGCGGTGTGGGTCGCGCCCACCGACCGCCACCACAGGACCGGCACGCCGCCGTCCGGCAGGGCCAGCTGGGCGTCGACCACCGGGGTGGCCTTCAGATAGGGCGAGCCGGCCGTTCCCTCGATCGCGGTCTGGTCGGGGCCCTTCATGGGCATGGGCGAGCCCTTCATGATCGACTGGGTGACGATCCGGTGGCGCCAGGCGGCCGGATAGCCGTCCTTGTCCAGCGTCACCCGCACGGCGTGGTGGACCAGCGGCCGGAAGAAGCCGGCCTGCATGTCGTCCTCCCGGGTCCAGACCAGCTTCACCGGGCGGCCGCCGCCGACCTTGTGGGCGATGGTCACGCACTCGGCCACGTAGTCGGACGGGAAGTTGGCCCGCCGGCCGAACGAGCCGCCGGCGAACAGGGTCTCGACCTCGACCGAGCCGGGCAGGGTCTTGACGATCTTGGCGGCGTTCATCTGGTCCAGGGTCTGGGCCTGGGAGCCATGGATCAGCTTGACCTTGTTGCCGTCGACGATCGCCACGCAGTTCATCGGCTCCATGGTCGCATGGGCCAGATAGGGGAAGTCGTAGGTGGTCTCGAACACCGAGGCCCCCTTGCCGGCCGAGGCCGCCGCCGCGTCGCCCTTGGAATCGAACGCCTCCCACTTCAGGTCGGAGGGCCCCTTGCCGGCGGCGATATCGCGCCACTGCTGGGCGATCGCCGACGAGCTTCGGGTCTCGGCCTTGCCCTCGTCCCACTCGATCTTGAGGGCCTCGCGGCCCATGCGGGCGGCGTAGGTGGTGTCGGCGACCACCGCCACCCCGGTCGGGATCTCGTGAACGTCGACCACGCCGGCCACCTTCCTGGCGTCGTCGGCGTTGAAGCTCTTCACCACGGCGCCGAAGCGCGGCGGATGGGCGACCACCGCCACCAGCATGTTGGGCAGCTGGACGTCCTGGGTGTAGCGGGCCGCGCCGGTGCTCTTGACCAGGCTGTCCTTGCGGCGCACCCGGTCCGTGCCGATCAGGGTGAAGGTCTTGGGATCCTTCAGGACCGGAGCCTCGGGCGGCGCCACCTTGGCGGCGTCGGCGATCAGCTCGCCGAACCCGGCGCTCTTGCCGCCGCCGCTGACGACCCCGTCCCTGACGGCGATCTGGCCGACCGGGATGTTCCACCGGGTCGCCGCCGCCTGGACGAACATCGCCCGCGCCGCCGCCCCGGCCTTGCGCAGCTGCTCCCAGGAATTGGAGATCGCCGACGAGCCGCCGGTCAGCTGGATGCCGGCCGTGGCGTTGCCGTAGAGCTTGGCGTTGGCCGGGGCGTGGACGACCTTGACCCGGCTCCAGTCGGCGTCCAGCTCCTCGGCGACGATGGCCGCCAGGCCCGCATGGTTGCCCTGGCCGAATTCGATGTGCTTGGACAGCACCGTCACCGCCCCGTCCGGATCGAACTGGATGAACGGGCCGAAGGCGCCGGGCTCGACCTTCGAACCGGCGCTCATCAGGTCGGCCGGCGAACAGCCGACCAGCAGGGCCCCGCCGACCAAGGCGGCGCCGACCACCAGGTCGCGGCGGCTGACGCCGTCCTGGCGGCGCAACTTCTCGAACGGCCCGTTCATTGGCCCACTCCCCGGCCGGTCGAGCCCGAGGCGGCGGCGATCTCGTCGTCGACGTCGTTGGAGGCCAGGGGCTTGGCGGCTGCGGGCGCGGCGACCACCGGAGCCGCGGCCAGGCCGGCGGCGTCCTTGATGGCGGCGCGGATGCGCTGGTAGGTGCCGCAGCGACAGATGTTGCCGCTCATGGCGTTGTCGATGTCCTCGTCGCTGGGCGCCTTGGTCTGGGCCAGCAGGGCGGCGGCCGACATGATCTGGCCCGATTGGCAGTAGCCGCACTGCGGCACGTCGTGCCTGACCCAGGCCTGCTGCAGCGGGTGCTCGCCGCCCAGGCTCTCGATGGTGGCGATCTTGGCGCCCGCCAGGGCGGCGATCGGCGTCACGCACGAGCGCACCGGATCGCCGTTGACGTGGACCGTGCAAGCCCCGCACTGCGCCATGCCGCAGCCGAACTTCGTGCCGGTCAGGCCCAGCTCGTCGCGCAACACCCACAGCAGGGGGGTCTCCGGGGCCGCCTTCACCGCGACCGTCTTGCCGTTGATGTCCAACATCGACGTCATGGCTTTCGCCTCCCAAGCGAAAAGTGGGGCCAAATGACCCGGTTTGAGCGAATCTAACACTGCTCAGACCCAATCCCGCCAGTGAAATCTTGCTGCAGTCGGGCTAGCCTGACCACCACGCTCGCTTGCCTTCGCCTTCAGGACCCGCGCCCTTGGATTCCTTTCCCGCCTATTTCCCCCTGGCCGGCCGCAGGGTCGTGATCGCCGGCAGCGGCGAGGCCGCCGACAACAAGGCGCGGCTGTTCGACGGCTCGCCGGCGACCGTGGTGCGGGTGGACGGCCACGCCGCCTTCCTGCCAGGGACCTATGCCGGGGCGGTGCTGGCCTTCGTGGCCGGCGACGACGAGGTGTTCCTGCAGGCGGCGGCCAGCGCGGCCCGCGCGGCGCGGGTGCTGGTCAACGTCGTCGACAAGCCGGCCATGAGCGACTTCAACACCCCGGCGGTGATCGACCGCGGCGAGGTGGTGGCGGCGGTCGGCACCGGCGGCGGCTCGCCGACCCTGGCCACCAAGCTGCGCAACGACATCGAGGCCCAGGTGCCCGAGGGCTCCGGCCGGGTGGCGGCCCTGCTGCGCAAGTTCCAGGACGAGGTGCGCGCCGCCCTGCCCGTTCTGCACGAGCGCCGCGCCTTCCTGCGCGACGCCGTGGCGGGCGAGGCCGCCCAGGCCGCCATGGCCGGCGACATGGAGCAGGCGACCGAGCTGTTCCGCCAGGCCCTGGCCAAGGGCGTCGGCCGCGAGGGCAAGGTGCGGTTCATCGGCGGCAAGGGGCCGTCGGACCTGCTGACGCTGAGGGCGCTCCGGGCCCTGGGCGCGGCCGACGTGCTGGTCGCCGACGAGGGCGCCGATCCCGACATCGTGACCCTGGCCCGCCGTGACGTCCAGCGGCTGGACCCGGCGCAGGTCGGCGCGGAAACCCTGGTGGCGCTGGCCCAGGAGGGCAAGCAGATCGTGCGGCTGATCGTGGCCCCGGTCGATCCGGCGATCGTCCAGGCCCTGGCGACCGCGGCGGTGGCCGTCGAGGTGATCTAGTCCAGGCTGCGGTCCTTGGTCTCCGGCAGCAGGAACAGGGTCGTCAGCACGCTGATCAGGGTGAAGAACACCGGATACCAGAGCCCGGCATAGATGTTGCCCACCGCCGCCACGATGGCGAAGGCGCTGAACGGCACGAAGCCGCCGATCCAGCCGGTGCCGATGTGATAGGGCAGCGACAGGGCCGTATAGCGCACCCGGGTCGGAAACAGCTCGACCAGGCAGGCGGCCAGCGGTCCGAACAGGGCGGTGGCGGCGATCACGAAGACCATCAGCACGCCGAACATGCCCCACCAGTTCATCCGCGCGGGATCAGCCTTGGTCGGATAGCCGGCCCGGGCCAGGGCGGCCTTGATGGCGGCCTCGCCGCCGGCCTTGATCGCCTTGGCCTCCTTGGCCGGCAGGCCCTTGGCGCTTTGCGACACGATCCGCGCGTCGCCGACCTGGACCACCGCCGCCGAGCCGGCGGGGCCGGCGTGGTTGGCGTAGGAGATCCCGGCGTTGGCCAGGGCGCTCTTGGCGATGTCGCAGGACGAGACGAAGGCGGCCTTGCCCACCGGATCGAACTGCAGGGCGCAGTCCCCGGGATCGGCGGTGACGCTGACCGGCGCGCGGGCCGTGGCCTCCGCCAGGGCCGGGTTGGCGGCGCGCTCCAGCAGGTGGAAGCCGGGGAAGTAGAACAGCAGGGCCAGCGTCATGCCGCCCAGCATCACCGGCTTGCGGCCGATCCGGTCCGACAGCCAGCCGAACACGACGTAGAACACCGCGCTGACCGCGGTGGCGGCCATCATCAGGCCGTTGATCGTGCCCGGCGAGACCTTGAGGAACTTCTCCATGAAGGTCTGGACGTAGAAGAAGCTGGTGTACCAGACCGCCCCCTGGGCCGACATCATGGCGAAGAAGGCCAGCAGCACCAGCTTGAGGTTCTTCCACTGGCCGAAGGCCTCGGCATAGGGGGCCTTGGAGGCCGCGCCCTCGGCCTCCATCCGCGCGAAGGCCGGGCTCTCGGTCAGCTTCAGGCGCATCCAGACTGACACGCCCAGCAGGCCGATCGAGACGGCGAACGGGATGCGCCAGCCCCAGGCGTCGAAGGCGCCGGGCCCGGCGGCGTGGCCCAGGGCCCAGCGGGTCGCCAGGATCACCAGCAGGGCGCCGAACAGGCCGAACGCCGCCGAGGTCTGCACCCAGGAGGTCGACCAGCCGCGCTGGTCCGGCGGCGAATGCTCGGCCACATAGATCGCCGCCCCGCCGTACTCGCCGCCCAGGGCGAAGCCCTGCACGCAGCGCATCAGGATCAGCAGGATCGGCGAGATGATCCCCGCCTGCTGGTAGGTCGGCAACAGGGCGATGGCGAACGTCGCCCCGCCCATCAGCAGCACGGTGGCCAGGAACGCGCCCTTGCGGCCGGCCTGGTCGCCGATCTTGCCGAACACCAGCGCGCCCAGTGGCCGGAAGGCGAAGCCCACCCCGAACAGGGCCAGGGCCGCCACGTAGCCGGCCGTCTCGGACAGGCCGGTGAAGAAGGTCTTGGAGATCACCTGGGCCAGGCTGCCGAAGATGAAGAAGTCGTACCACTCGAAGGCGGTGCCCGCGGACGACGCCGCCACCACCGTGCGCATCGAGGCGCGGTCCTCACCCTGAGCCTGGGCCGTCATGCGTGGTTTCCCCCGGTGTTGCTTGGGGGAATGCTTAGCGTGGTTTCAGGCGGGGTGGGAAGGCGGATCCTCCCCCTGTGGGGGAGGACCTAAGCCACCGCGGCCTCGTCCTCCGCCCCGGCGCCCGCCAGCCGGACGATCTCGCCAATCAGGGCTTCCGGCGAGATCGGCTTGGCGGCGACCCCGTCCATGCCCGCCGCCAGGTAAGCGGCCCGCTGATGCGACAGGACGTTGGCGGTCAGGGCGATGATCGGCGTCCTGGCGGCCGGGCCGGGCAGGTTGCGGATGCGGCGGGCGGCCTCCAAGCCGTCGATGCCGGGCATCTGCACGTCCATCAGGATCAGGTCGAAGCCCCGCGCCGCCGTCGTCACCCCATCCAGCCCATCCTCGGCGGTCTCGACGCTGGCGCCCAGCTGCTCGAGGATGCGACGGGCGACCAGGCGGTTGGTGGCGTTGTCCTCGACCACCAGGATCTTCAGCCCCTGCAACAGGCCGTCGGCCATCTCGGCCTCGGCCGACCGGGCCTGGGCCGGCGGGGCCGCGATGGTCAGCAGGAAGGTCGAGCCGACGCCCTCCCGCGAGGTGAACACCACCTCGCCGCCCATCATCCGGGCCAGCCGCCGGGTGATGGCCAGGCCCAGCCCCGACCCGCCGAACCGGCGGGTGGTGCTGGCGTCGGCCTGCTGGAAGCGTTCGAACAACCGCGCCTGGGCCTCGGCGGCGATGCCGACGCCGGTGTCGATCACCTCGAAGGCCACGCGCGGCTCGCCTCCGTCCAGGCGGCGCACCTTCAGGGTCACCGATCCGGCCAGGGTGAACTTCACGGCGTTGCCCACCAGGTTGAACAGCGCCTGGCGCAGCCGGCTGGGGTCGGTGAGGATCAGGTCGACGCCGGGCGCGTCGACCCGCAGCTCCAGCCCCTTGTGCTCGGCCTGGCCCCGCAGCAGCCGCGCCACGCTGGTGGCCACCTCGCAGGGATCGACCGCCTCCTGGGTGACGTCCAGCCGCCCCGCCTCGATCCGCGAGAAATCGATCACGTCGTCCAGCAGGGTCGACAGCATGCGGCCGCAGGCCAGGGCCTCGCCCAGCAGGTGGTCCGCCTCGCCCGGCAGCTTCTCGCGCTTGAGCAGGTGCATGACCCCCAGCACCCCGTTCATCGGGGTGCGGATCTCGTGGCTCATATTGGCCAGGAACTGGGCCTTGGCGTCGTTGGCGGCCTGGGCGGCGCGCTCGGCCTCGACCAGGGCCAGCTCGGCCCGCTTCTTGTCGTCGATGTCGAGGATCAGGCCGAACGCCTTGCGGATGCGGCCGCCGGCGTCGGCGCGCACCTCGTGGAAGATGCGGATCCACTTGCCGTCGCCGCCGGGCGTCATCACCCGCACGTCGAAGGAGCGCCCCTGGGCGCCGTGCTCGCCGTCGTCGTGGCGCCGCCGGGCCTCGGCGGCGTCGTAGACCGCCGCCACGTCGTCGGGATGGATCATCGGCCAGACGGCGCTGCGCACGTCGTCATAGGTGACCTTGCGGCCCAGGATGCGGTGGAACTCGGGCGAACCCCAGAAGGCCTTGCCCGCGTGGTCGATCTCGTAGACCCCGGCCTGGGCCGCGCCGAGCGCCACGCGCAGCCGGCGGGCGTTGGCCCGCGCCTCCCGCCGGGCTTCCGACAGGGCCGTGACGTCGTCCATGTAGGTGATGACGCCGGCGATCGCTCCATCGGCGTCGCGCCAGGGGCGGGCCTCCCAGCGCAGGGTGTGGACGTGGCCCAGGCCGTCGTGCAACTGGTCCTCGCGCCGAACCACCGTCTGGCCGGTCAGGGCCCGCTCGACGGCCCGCACGAAGCGCTTGCGCGAGCCCGAGGTCAGCTCGTGCAGGCTGCGGCCGATGACCCGCCCCTCGTCGGCCTGGAAGATCTCCAGGAAGCGCGGACTGACCACCCGAAGGCGCAGATCGCGATCATAGAGCGCCACGGCGAACGGGGCTTCCTCGACCAGCCGCCGGGCCTGGCGCTCGCCCCAGACGGCCGCGTCGCGGGTGCGGGCCACCTCGGTGACGTTCTGCGAGATCCCTTTCAGCGCGAACAGGCCGTCGGCGCGCGGCTCGGTGCGGAAGGTGGCGCGATAGGTGAACCACTGGCCGCCCGCGCCGCGCAGGCGATGCTCGATCGTGTCGCCCGCGCCGGTGCGCACCGCGCGCTCGAACGCCTCGACCAGGCCCTCGCGTTCGGCCGGGTCCAGCCGGGCGTAGAACTGCTCGGGACGGGCGATGGTCTCGGGGCCCAGGCCCGTGGCCTCCAGGAGGTCGCGGGACCACTCGATACGCCGCTCGTGCGGCTCGTAGCTCCACATGCCGATGCCGGCCGAGGAGGCCAGCAGTTCGCGGGTCTGGCGGGCGGCGGCGATCTCGGCGCGGCGGGCCATGTCGGTGGTGACGTCCCGGAAGGCGCCGACCATCTCGCCGTTCGGCCCCAGGCGCGACTGGCCTTCCAGCCACACCCAGCCGCCGGCCTTGCAGGTCACCTTCAGGCGGTTGAAGGCCTCGCCGGCGGCGCGGATCAAGGCGGCGGTCTCGATGAAGTCCTGATGCGATTCCGGATGCACGAAGCGCAGGGCGGGCTGGCCGATCAGCTCCTGCCGGGTCCAGCCGGTCACCCGCGTCCAGGCCGCATTGACCGTGGCGAACCGCCCGCGGGACACCACGGCGAATAGGTCATGCGAATGATCGAAGAACCACCGCGCGCTCTCGGCGTCGCTCAACCGTGCGGATTTGGGGGGCGAGGGCATCGCGACTCCAGGGGAACGGAGGCCCGATAGTGAAGCTGAAGGGTAAACTTATGGTTGGCGTCGGCGACCCTTGTTCGCCGAGCACGTGTCAGACCTCGGCCCACATGCGCAAAAGATTGTGATAGGTCCCGGTCAGCGACAGCACCGAGGGGTCCGCGCCCCCCAGGGCGCCGGACAGCCGCTGGATCGCCACGTCCATGTCCAGCAGCAGGGCGCGCCGCCCGTCGTCGCGCACCAGGCTCTGGATCCAGAAGAAGCTGGCCGTCCGTTCCCCGCGCGTCACCGGCGTCACATGGTGCAGGCTGGAGGCCGGATAGAGGATCGCCGCGCCCGCCGCCAGCTTGACCAGGTGGCTGCCATAGGCGTCCTCGACCACCAGTTCGCCGCCGTCGTAGGCGTCAGGCTCGCTCAGGAAGACCGTGATCGACAGGTCGGTGCGCAGCGGCTGGCCGGTGGAGGGATCGCGGCGGATGGCGTTGTCGACATGGTCGGCGAAGCCCATGCCGACGCCGTAGCGGTTGAACAGCGGCGGCAGGATGGTGCGCGGCAGGGCGGCGGAGACGAACAGCGGATTGGCCTGCAGGGCCTGGACGATGACCGCCCCGATCTCCCGGGCCGCCGCGCCGTCCTGCGGCAGCTGCCGATTGGTCTTGGCCAAGGCCGCCTGGAAGCCCGAGGTGGCGTTGCCGTCGACCCACTCGGCCGCGTCGAGCACGGCCCGGCAATGGGCGACCTCGTCGGGCGTCAGGACGTCGGGGATCTGGATCATCATGGCCCGACTCCTAGAGCGCGACAGCCGAAAGTGGAAGCCGGTTTTGGCGCCCGTCGCGCTCTAAAGCTTTGAAATGCAGCCATTTATCCTTCGGATAAATGGTCGGGCAGAAAAATATGGCCTCGCCCGGGAGGGGCCGCTCCCGGGCGAGGCTTGGACGTCGGTACGATCAACTCCGGGGAGGAAGAGGATCAGTACTTGACGTTCAAGGTCAGGATCGCCTGGCGGGTCGGGCCGGGATCGGCGTGGTGGTTGCCGTTGGTCTTGGTGAAATAGTTTTCGTCGGTCAGGTTCTGGACGTTGAGCTGCAGGTCGACCCTGTCGTTGATCACGTAGCTGGCGAAGGCGTCGAAGCGCCAGTAGGACGGCAGGTAGACGCCGTTGGCGCCGCCGCCGGCCCCGCCCTGGTTGCCGCCGAAGGTCTTGGAGACGTAGTAGGCCCCGCCGCCCAGCGACAGCGGGCGGGTCACCCGGTAGGTCGTGAACAGGCTGAAGGTGTTCTTGGGCGTGTTGGCCAGCGTGTCGCCCTGGTTGACGCCGTTATAGGCGCCGCGAACCAGTTCGCTGTCCATGTAGGTGTAGCCGCCGAACGCCTGCCACTTGGGCGTGATGTTGCCCGAGACGCCGAGTTCGAAGCCCTTCACCTGGGTCTCGCCGACCTGCTGGTAGACGCCCGCGTCGACCTGGATCTGGGCGTTCTTGCGGGTGGTCTTGAACAGCGCCGCCGACAGGGCCAGGGCGTCGTTGAACACGTTCACCTTGGCGCCGGCCTCGAAGCTCTCGCTGTCCTCGGGCTCGAGCACCTGGTTGGCCAGGTTGCCCGTGCCGTTCGTGCCGTTGCTGTTCTGGTCGCCGCCCGCGACGCCGGGCGGGGTCGAGGCGGTGCCGTAGGAGACGTAGAGGCTCGAATTCCCGGTCGGCTTGTAGACCAGGCCGGCCTGGTAGTTGGTGAAGCTCCACTCGGCCTTGCGGTAGGTGATCGCGGTGACGGTGAACACGCCGCCGGCGTTGGTCGTGGTGTAGTCGTGGCCGAGGCTCTGGTAGTTGTCGTGGCGGACGCCGAGGTTCAGCAGCCACTTGTCGCCGAACTTGATCGTGTCGAAGCCGTAGATCGCCGCCGTCTTGGCGATGTTGTAGTTGGCCGGGCCGCGATTGGTGATCCCGGTCCAGGGGTCGTCGGCGTTGGGGGCGAAGACGTTGGTGCAGTCGCCGGCGCCCAGCACCTCCCGGGTCGTGACCGCGCCGCTGGCCGCGTACTTGTAGCCGGTGGGGCAGGCCGAGCCCGAGGTCGTGAAGGTGGTGTAGGCGGCGTTGAGGTTCTTCTCGCGGCTCAGCTCCACGCCGATGTCGAAGCTGTGCTCGATGCCGCCGGTGACCGCCTTGCCGTGCAGGTCGGTGACCGCCGCGATGGTGGTGGTCGGGTTCCAGCGGGTCTTGGTGCCCCGCTTCATCCACCAGACGCCGTCGATCAACTGCGCCGCGCCGCCGTCGCCGGGGTTGGTCAGGATGTAGTCGTTCAGCGTCTTGGAATAGCGCAGCACCTGGCGGACGCCGAGGTTCTCGCTGATCTGGTGGTCGAACGACACCGTGCCGATGTCGGCCTTGGTCTTCTGGTAGTCGCGGGCCTTCAGACCGTAGAAGCTGCGGGGATCGACGTCGAGGATGCCCGAGGCCGTGCGCGGCAGCGAGGTCTTGGTGGACAGCGGGACGCCGTAGTCGGGCATGTTATTGCCGTCCAGGTGGTAGTAGCTGGCCACCAGCTGGGTCGGGCCGTTCAGGCCGAAGGCGATCGACGGCGCGATCCCCCAGCGGTCGAAGTCCACCGCCTTGCGGCCGGGCGTATTGCCCTGCGCGCCCAGCAGGTTCAGCCGCACCGCGACGCTGTCGCTGATCTTGTGGTTCAGGTCGACCGTGGCGCGGACATATTCGTCCGTCCCGACGCCCAGTGAGCCGGTGGCGAAATCGTCGGCCTTGGGGCTCTTGGAGGTCAGGTTGATGCTGCCGCCGCCCGAGCCGCGGCCGCTGTAGGCGCTGTCGGGTCCCTTCACGACCTCGACCTGCTCGAGGTTGAACACCTCGCGGGTCTGGCCGCCGCTGTCGCGGATCCCGTCGACGAAGATGTTGTTGCCCGAGGCCTGGCCACGGATGAACGGACGGTCGGCCAGGGGCTGGCCGCCCTCCCCCGCCCCGAAGGTGATGCCCGGCGAGGTGCGCAGGATGTCCTGCAGCGAGGTGGCGGCGGTTTGCCGGATGATCCGCTCGGGGATCACCGTGATGGCCTTGGGGGTGTCGACCAGCGAGGCGGTCAGCTTGGGCGACTGGACCTCGGCGACGGCGCGCTTGCCGTCGACCTTGACGCCCGACACCTCGGTGGCGCTGTCGGCGGGAGCGGACGTGGCGACCGGCGCGTCGGCGTCGGGGGTCGCGGCGGCCGCCAAGGCGGGGGCCAGGGTCAGGCCGGCCAGGCCGGCGACGGCGGCGGCGCCCAGGGCGCTTCGGGCCTGGCTGCGGACGCCGGCGACGGCCGGCTTGGAAGTCTTTTGCATGTTGGAACCCCAGCGGACCGTCACGAGCGCGCGGCCTTTTTCGTAATTGCGAGGCGTTCTTATCTGGAGCGTTGCCGACGTGCAATGATAATCATTCTCAGAAATAGGTCGGACGGTCGAAAAGGACCGGGGCGTGCCGGTCTGGCGGGCGCTTCAGGAAAGCTGGCTTCAATCTTGGCCGCGAACCGATGTAGACAGGCCCGCCGCCAGAGGAGTCCGCGCATGCCCGAAGCCAAGACCTGGATCGCCTTCTGCCTGGTCTGCCTGGGCATGGCCCTGACCCCGGGGCCGAACATGCTGTAGCTGGTCAGCCGCTCGATCAGCCAGGGCCGCTGGGCCGGGATCGTGTCGCTGGCCGGCACCGCCGCCGGCTTCGTGGTCTATCTGGTCTGCGCCGCCCTGGGCATCACCGCCCTGCTGATGGCCGCCCCGATCGCCTACGACATCCTGCGGTTCGGCGGCGCGCTGTATCTGGCCTGGCTGGCCTGGCAGGCGATCCGGCCGGGCGGCGCCTCGCCGTTCCAGGTGCGCGAGCTGCCCAAGGACAGCCCGGCCAAGCTGATCAGCATGGGCTTCCTGACCAACCTGCTGAACCCCAAGGCGGCGATGCTGTACCTGTCGCTGCTGCCGCAGTTCATCGACCCGCATCGAGGCGCGGTGCTCGGCCAGTCCCTGGCGCTGGGCGGCAGCCAGATCGCCATCAGCCTGACCGTCAACGGCTGCATCTGCCTGGCCGCCGGCACGATCGCCGGCTTCCTGGCCACCCGCCCCAGCTTCGCCCTGGTCCAGCGCTGGCTGATGGCCTCGGTGCTGGGCGGCCTGGCCGTGCGGATGGCCACCGAGGCGCGGCGGTAGCGCCAGCTTGGCCGAGGCGAGCTCTGAGCGTAAATGACGAGCTCGGCTTGGGTCCCGGCTTTCGGCGGGACGAGCGGATGCGAGGTTGGCATGGCGTCGTCGAAAATCACCGCAATCGTGGCGGCCCTCGCCGCCCTCGCCCTGGCCGGCGCCGCCCAGGCGTCCAGCCTCAAGGCCTGCGCGGTCCCGCCCAGCGTGATCCCCGCCCCAGCCGAGGTCCCGCCCGCTGACCAGATCCACACCGACGTGCCGACCGCCGCCTACCTGCTGGCCCTGTTCTGGTCGCCGGAGTCCTGCCGGGCGGGCATCCCGGAGTCGGACAAGACGATCCAGTGCCGGAACAACACCTTCGGCTTCACCGTCCATGGCCTGTGGCCGAACGGCCCGGACAAGGTCCACCCGCGCTACTGCAAGCCGAGCCCGCCGATCAGCGCCGCCACGGTGCTGGCCAATCTGTGCATGACCCCCTCGCCCTGGCTGCTGCAGCACGAATGGCAGGCGCACGGCACGTGCCAGTGGGACACCCCCGAGGCCTATTTCAGGAAGGCCCGCGAGGTGCGCGAGCGCCTGAAGGCGCCGGACCTGAAGCCCGGCCCGAACGGGACCATGACCGCCGGCGAGGTGCGGGCCGCTTTCCTCAAGCGCAACCGAGGCATGACCGCTGACGGGCTGAACGTCCGGGTCAACAAGGACAACCGCCTGACCGAGGTCTGGGTCTGCATGGACCTGAAGTTCAAGCTGGCGGCCTGCCGGGGCGGCAACGGCACGCCGGACGCGGTGACGATCCGGGTGACGCCGAAGGGGTAGAGTGAACGGGAGCGTGGGTCCTGATCCGCCCTCGGCGGACAGGCCCCGCCTTAAATCCTTGGAGGCGAGCTTGCTCTGGGGTCAGGCCGTGTCAAGGACCGGCCTCCGGCCGGCCGCGCCGCGGCGGCGCCTGGTGCCGTCCTTGACACGGCCTGACCCCAGAGCTCCGATCCACCAAGGAATTAAGGCGGGGTCCGCATCCCGGACGGACGCGTCTTCGGCACCCCCCTTTTTCTTTCTGAAAACTTGGGCATACCTGACTAGGTGCTTCCCGCACTTCGCAGCCTCGAGAGACGCCGCGCCTCCCCAAGATGGAGCTAATCGCATGCCCGCGCCCAAACTGCGCTTCAAAATCCCCAACCGTTTGACCGTCGAGGCCGAAGGCCATTTCGCTGTGATCGCCGTCGCCATCCTCGGCACCTTGGTTGGTCTCGCCTGGATCATCCACCTGCTGCGCTAGCCCCCCAACGCAAAACGGGCGGCCCCTTTCGGAGCCGCCCGCTGCTGAAGCCTCACTTCAGAGACCGTCTCACCCTCAGGTGGTGACGGCTTCCTCCGGGGTCACGGCTTCCTTCTTGGACAGGTCTTCGCCGGTTTCCTGGTCGACGACCTTCATCGACAGCTTGGTCTTGCCGCGATCGTCGAAGCCCAGCAGCTTGACCTTCACGATCTGGCCTTCCTTCAGCACGTCCGAGGGCTTGGCCACCCGTTCGTTGCTGATCTGGCTGACGTGGACCAGGCCGTCCTTGGCGCCGAAGAAGTTCACGAAGGCGCCGAAATCAACGACCTTGACGACCTTGCCGTCGTAGATCGCGCCGACTTCCGCTTCCTGGGTGATCGACTTGATCCAGTCGATCGCGGCCTTGATCTTGGCGCCGTCCGAGGCCGAGACCTTGACCGTGCCTTCGTCGTTGATGTCGACCTTGGCGCCGGTGGTGGCGACGATCTCGCGGATCACCTTGCCGCCGGTGCCGATCACTTCGCGGATCTTGTCGGTCGGGATGGTGATGGTCTCGATCTTCGGCGCGTAGTCGCCGACGTCTTCACGCGGGGCGTCCATGGCCTTGTTCATCTCGCCCAGGATGTGGGCGCGGCCGTCCTTGGCCTGGGCCAGGGCCTGCTTCATGATTTCCGGCGTGATGCCGGCGATCTTGATGTCCATCTGCAGCGAGGTCAGGCCCTCGCTGGTGCCGGCCACCTTGAAGTCCATGTCGCCCAGGTGATCCTCGTCGCCGAGGATGTCGCTGAGAACCGCGAAGCCGTCCTTTTCCAGGATCAGGCCCATGGCGATGCCCGAGACCGGACGGACCAGCGGCACGCCGGCGTCCATCATGGCCAGCGACGAACCGCAGACCGTGGCCATCGAGGACGAGCCGTTCGACTCGGTGATCTCGGAGACCAGGCGGATGGTGTAGGGGAAGTCTTCCTTGGCCGGCAGCATCGGGCGCAGGGCGCGCCAGGCCAGCTTGCCGTGGCCGATCTCGCGGCGGCCCGGGCTGCCCATGCGGCCCGTTTCACCGACCGAGTAGGGCGGGAAGTTGTAGTGCAGCAGGAAGGATTCCTTGTAGGTGCCTTCCAGGGCGTCGATGAACTGCTCGTCGTCGCCGGTGCCCAGGGTGGCGACCACGATCGCCTGGGTCTCGCCGCGGGTGAACAGGGCCGAACCGTGGGTGCGCGGCAGGATGCCGACTTCGCCGAGGATCGGACGGACCTTGTCGACGGTGCGGCCGTCGATGCGCAGGCCGGTGTCGAGGATCGCGCGGCGCACGACGTCGGCTTCCAGTTCCTTGAACACCGCGCCCAGCTTCAGCGGGTCGTAGCCGGCCGGATGCTCGTCCGACTTGCCCAGGGCCGCGATGGCCTTCTTCTTGGCCGCGCCGATCGCCTCGTAGCGGTCCTGCTTCTTCTGGATCTTGTAGCCGGCGATGATGTCGCCGCCGACCAGCTTCTTCATCTCGGCCTTCACCGCGTCGGTGTCTTCGGGTTCGAACTCGAAGGGCTCCTTGGCGGCGTGCTCGGCCAGCTCGATGATCGCGTCGATCACCGTCTGCATTTCCTTGTGGGCGAAGTTGACGCCACCCAGCACGATCTCTTCCGAGAGCTCCTGGATTTCGCTCTCGACCATCATCACGGCCTCGGCGGTGCCGGCCACGACCAGGTCCATCTTGCTGTCCTTCAGCTCGTCGAGCGTCGGGTTCAGCACGTACTGGTCATTGACGTAGCCGACGCGCGCGGCGCCGATCGGGCCCATGAACGGGGCGCCCGAGAGCACCAGGGCGGCCGAGGCGGCCACCATGCCCAGGATGTCGGGATCGTTCTCGAGGTCGTGCTGCAGCACGGTGACGACGACCTGGACTTCGTTCTTGAAGCCCTTGACGAACAGCGGGCGGATCGGGCGGTCGATCAGGCGGGAAACCAGGGTTTCCTTTTCCGACGGGCGGCCTTCGCGCTTGAAGAAGCCGCCGGGGATCTTGCCGGCCGCGAAGGTCTTTTCCTGGTAGTTGACGGTCAGGGGGAAGAAGTCCTGGCCGGGCTTCTGGGTCTTGGCGAACACGGCGGTGGCCAGGACGACGGTTTCGCCCATGGTGGCCAGAACGGCGCCGTCGGCCTGACGGGCGATGCGACCGGTTTCGAGGACCAGCGTCTTGCCGCCCCACTCGATCGTCTTGCGTTTGATATCGAACATTTTTCTTCTTTCGGTTCCCGCGGGCGGATTCCCGTCGGGGGCGGACAGGGGGCGGACGGCCTGCCTTCATAAGCGATGGGCGGCCCGATGATCCTCATCCAGTTCGACAGGCGGGTTTGAGGATGGAAACCCTCGGACGGACATTCGGATGCTTATCCTTGAACGGAAGCGATCCGGATCGACTGCACGTTTCGGCCTGTCTCGAAACGCGAAGCCTGTTCTAGGCCTGGATCATGACGGGCGCCGGAGCCGTCTCCGCCTTCGGCTGCCATGATCCTGAAAAGCGTTCCGCCGCCCTACGCGAGTAGGGCGGCGGAATTGCGTCTTAGCGGCGCAGACCCAGCTTCTCGATGAGAGCCGCGTAGCGGGCGGCGTCGGACTTCTTCAGGTGGTCGAGGAGGCTGCGACGCTGGGAAACCATCATCAACAGACCACGACGGCTGTGGTTGTCCTTCTTGTGGGTCTTGAAGTGCTCGGTCAGGTTGGCGATGCGCTCGGAGAGGATCGCGACCTGGACTTCGGCGCTGCCGGTGTCGCCCTCGGAGCGGGCGTGTTCGGCGATGAGAGCGGTCTTGCGCTCGGCAGTGATCGACATCGGGTTGTCTCCGCTCAGGTGAGTTGGAAGACCCGCACCGGATTGAGCTTTCCGGCGCGCATCTCGCACAAGGCCACCAGTCTCTCTCCGGACATGGCGGAAACGGTGCGATCACCGGGCGCGAGCTCGGCTTTCAGCGATTCCACCTGCCTTGGGAGCAGAACGATGGCGCGTCCTTGCGCAAGCCGGAAGGCGTCTTCATCGGTCACGGCCAGCGCCGGGATGTCGTCCAGCGCGGTCTCGACCGGAAGCAATGCCTCCGACAGCCGGGCCTCATAGCTTAAATTCTCGAGGGTTTCCAGGCCTATCGCCGAATCCTCCGAGAACCGGCCCACGCGCGTCCGGCGAAGCTGGTCGACGTGACCGCAGGCGCCCAGCGCCGCGGCCAGGTCGCGGACCACGGCGCGGACATAGGTGCCCTTGCCGCATTCCATCTCCAGCTCGATGTGGTCGGCGTCCGGGCAGGCGCTCACGCGCAAGCCGTGGACGGTGACCTTGCGGGTCTTCAGCTCGAACTCGACGCCCTCGCGCGCCAGGTCGTAGGCCCGCTCGCCGTCGACCTTGATGGCCGAATAGTTCGGTGGGACCTGGTCGATCTCGCCGATGAAGACGGGGAGCGCGGCCTCGACCTGTTCCCGGGTC
>Ga0209758_1000913_pt1 | contig 40005 bp, 35 predicted proteins | sample AraplaMF_Col_mMF_FD_184258 | JGI IMG/M metagenome (GOLD analysis project Ga0209758, IMG submission 184258) | Arabidopsis root microbial communities from the University of North Carolina, USA - plate scrape MF_Col_mMF (SPAdes) (version 2) | ecosystem: Host-associated > Plants > Roots > Endosphere... | reverse complement strand
GGAGCTCAGCAGCGAACCGCAGGACAAGGTGCTCGGCGATCTCGAAGAAGGCAAAGCCAAGCTTCAGCAATTGGACGCCAAGACGTTCTTCAAGCAGCTCCTCCTCAACACCCAGGAAGGCTATTTCGCCGATCCGCTGTATGGCGGAAACAAGGATATGGCGGCTTGGAAGATGATCGGCTTTCCCGGCGCCAGGTACGACTATCGCGATTTCGTCAGCAAGCACGGCGAGCGCTATCCGTTGCCTCCCGTGGCGATCTACGGCCGTCCCGGCTGGACCCCCAGAGGATAAGGAACCTCGACATGCCCACCAAATTGCCGTCCATCGATGTGCTTCTCGTGGGCTTCGGGTGGACAGGCGCTTTGATGGGTCAGACTGGGCGCAATTCCCGCACCGTTGCATACGGCCCGATGTCGGAGGTCATCACCTTCTCGACTTCGAAGCTGAACGACGACGATCTGAAGGCGATCGCGACCTACCTCAAGGATGTTCCTGCAAACGCCGGAGCACAAAAAGAGGACCAGACCCAGCCAGATCCCAAGACCCTGACAGTTGGCAAAGCGCTCTACGTCGATAATTGTTCGGGCTGCCATCAAGCCGAAGGTCAGGGCACGCCAGGGATGTTTCCCCGGCTTCAGGGTGACAGCGCAGTCCAGGATCAGGATCCGACCACCGTCGTGCGGCTGATCCTGAACGGCGCGCACGCAGCAACGACGGATGCGAGGCCGACACAGGTGTCATGCCCGCCTTCAAATGGAAGCTCTCGGACCAGCAGATCGCGGACCTCGCCACCTACATCAGGAACGCGTGGGGGAATTCCGCATCTGCGGTTTCGGCATCGAAAGTTGCCGACGTGCGGCACTCCGTCGCGAGTGATCTGGATGAAGGGCGGAGAGAGACGAAATGACCTTCTCCAAACGCTTCGCCTTGCTCCTGTGCGCCGCAACCTTGATGGTTCCCCTGGTAGCCCGCGGGGCGACAGACAAGTCCAAGGAGACGCCGGGGATCGCCGCCTACCAGTCCACGCAAGGCGCGTTCAAGCGGGATCGCAAGATCAGCCGACGCATCATCCGGCGCGAGCACAGGAAGCGCAGTTCGGAAGCCGCTCATACCGCACGACATCTGCGACAGCGATAACATCCGCGAGAGCATCGCGTCGCTCGCGAAAGACGTCTAACAATCCTGACATAGAAGGCGGACCCCCGCGGTGCATGCGGGTCAACTGGGGCCAATGAAGAAGAAACCTAGTGCGAACAGAACGTACACGCCGACGAGAAGCAGCCCCTCGAACCAAGTCGTCTCACCATCGCGGGCAACGGCATTGACGATGAATGCCGTGCCGGCGATGGCAAAAAGATAGAGCGGGTTGCCGAACACCAGGCTCATCCGTCTGCCCATGAACGCGGAAATGAGGACGAGAACCGGGGTCACGACCAGTACCAGTTGGATGGCGGACCCGATGCAGATGTTCAAAGCAAGCGTCATCCTGTCGCGACGGGCAAACCAACTTGCTGCAAAAAGGTCCGCGCAAGTCCCCACGAGCGCCAGCACGATCACCCCTAGGAACGTGGGGGAGATTCTCAGGGTCGCCGCCGTCTGCGTCAGCACCTGCGAGACGATCTCCGCCTCCACGGCGATGACCGCAGTGCAGCCCACGACGATCGCAACCGACTTGCCGAGACCCCAGGGCGGATCGCCGTCAGCCTCGTCGTCCGCGAAGGCGTCGCGATGGGTGATGAGGGTGTAGGCGAGGTTTCCGCCGTAGAGCACAAGCAGCACGACCGATGCGCCGAGGCTCAGTTCCTCGTCGGTCAGGCGGACATCGTGCAGGTGGTCCTGCCTCGCGGTGTATCGAATATCGCGGGCAGGAGCAGCGCGATCACCGCCAGAATCAAAAGAGTCGAGAGGAGGCCGGCCTTGCTGGAGCTGAACGTCTGACGCTTTCGCGACGCACCGCCGGCCAGAATGGCTATGCCTAACCCCAAAAGGCTGGTTCCGATGATCGACCCCGTGATCTGCGCCTGAACGACGGAGGTCTCGCCGCTTGCAAGTACGCACAAAGCCAAGACGAGTTCGGCCACGCTGCCAAAGCTCACCATGACGAGGCCGCCGATCGTCGGACCCGCATGACGCGCCAGCTGCTCCGTCCCGCGGCGTATCCACTCCGCGAGCACCGCGATGGCGCCGGCGCTCGCAGCGAACGTCACCGGGACGGGGGCCCCCGCGTATCTGAGGCCCAACGAGACCGGAATAAGAGCCAGTAGCGACAGAACGAGTATCGACGGCCTTTCGTGCTCGATGTTTTCGGTCTGGACACTTTCGGACATCGGGTAATCCTCGGCAGGGCAGGCGGCGCGCGTCGGACGTTGGCGCGACGGTCACTCGTAATCGCAAGTATCCTTCGCTTGGCTTTCCAGCCCGGCGTAGACCATCACGGTGATCGGCGCCGCGAAGACGACCCCTTGCAAGCCGAAGAACGACCCGACCGCTAGGATTCCGAACAGCATCGCTGCGGGAGGGATGGCGACCAGTCGCCGCTGGATCATCGGGAGCAAAAGATTTCCCTCGATCTGCTGGATGATGTAGGCCAGGAGGGTCCAAGCCAGGGACGACCACCCTTGGGCCATCGCCACGAGCAACGCAGGAATTGCAGCGATGAAGGGCCCCACGTATGGGACGATTTCGGCAACCCCGGCGATGAGACCCAGAGCAAGAGGCGAGGGCAAGCCGATCAGCCAGACTGCAAACGCGGTAAGTACTCCCACGAGCAACATCTGGACCGCTTGACCGACGCTCCACATCTTCAGCGACAGCACGATGTGTTTGGCGGTCCTTTCGACACGTTCGGCGCATATCTTTGGCAGCAGCTTGCGGAGTTGCATCAGATAAAGACCGGGCTGAGCCACGACATATGCGCCCATGGCGGTCATGACTACAATGGATGCGAATACGCTGCTGCTCACGCTCACGATGTTGCCCGCCCAACTCGCGAGCGACAGCTGGCTCGCATCGATATGGTTCAGGAGGGCGGCGCCCCACGTCGATCTTTGCAGGTCGCCGGTGATCGTCTTGACCGCCATATCTGCCCGAGCGACCACGTCCTCCATCTCGTTCGACAAGGTGGTGCCGAACACGTAGCGGCGGCACCGAGCAATGCGAACAGGAGGAGCAGGGTCAATCCGATCGAGGTCGCCCTCGGAAGCTTGCACCAGCGCAGCGGCTGGCTCAGAAGGTCCAGGACAACGGACAGCAGCATCGCGCCAGCTGCGACAAGAACCACGGACCGAAAGTACCACAGGAGAAACGGAACGGTGGCGATTGCCACAGCGATCGCCACCCGTTTGGTGAATTCCGCCCTGTCCATTCGCGCACCTCCGGTGGGCTCGAAAAAGGAATGCGGGCGCGCCGGTGCGAGGCCGGAGGAGCTGGACGCGCCCGCCCGCCGGGTTGGCTACGGACAAGAATGGCGGGCACCATCGTAACCAAGGTAGGTGCCGGAGGCAGCATCATAGGATCGGTAGCGCTGAGCGCAGTACGCATGGGCGTCAGCACGCGCTTGGCTGTTCGCGATCGCGCTTCCGATGAGGGCTCCAGCAGCGAGACCGCCCACCACTGCGGCGCCTTCACCGTAGTGGCGGTGCCAATACGGACGGTGCCAACCGTGATCCCAATGCCGGTACTGCACGGGCTCTACGGATGCTCTCGCCGCGCCGATTGGGGAAGGGGAAATCGGCGCTGCGAGGACGGCCGAGCTCGAGGTGAAGGAGATGGTGGCTGCGGTGAGAATTAGAAAAGAATTTCGCAAGCTCATGCGGGGCTCCCTGAAGTTGTCGCGTGCTGGTGAAACGGCGGCTCAGCGCGTTGCGTTCCGGTCGAGCTTTCAGAGCGACGAGCGTCAGACCGTCGCACGTTCGATTTTCCAGACGCCGATGGTCTTGGCCGTGAAGAATTCGACTCCGTCCGGTACCGTACAATACAGCGCATTTCCACGCGCCGCGGGACCTTAAATCCTTCGCAACGCTGCAACGTTTGCGGACAGTGCACGTTGGCTCTCGTGTGACTTCCGCCGAACGCGGCGGCTTCATCGGGATCTTCCAATGAACATCAGCGAATTCGTCTGGCACCGCCTGTCCGAATGGGGTTTGACGCGCGTCTACGGCTATCCCGGCGACGGAGTCGGTGGCCTCGACGTGGCGCTCGAGAAAGCGAAGGATTCGATGGAGTACGTCCAGGTCCGTCACGAGGAGATGGCAGCCTTCATGGCGTCGGCGCATGCGAAGTTCACCGGCCAGGTCGGGCTATGCTACGCGACCTCCGGACCGGGAGCGATCCATTTGCTCAACGGGCTCTACGACGCGAAGATGGACCACGTGCCAGTGGTCGCGCTGGTCGGGCAGCAGGCGCGGAGCGCCATCGGCGCCAGTTATCAGCAGGAGGTCGACCTCCAAACCCTGTTTCAGGACGTCACCGAATACGTCGCGCTCGCCAGCGTACCCGAGCAGGTCCGGCATCTGATCGATCGTGCGGTGCGGATCGCCCACAATAAGCGCGGCGTGAGCTGCGTGATCCTGCCCAACGATCTGCAGGAGCTCGACTATCAGGACCCGCCGCTTGCGCATGGCGCGACCCACACGGGCGTGGGCTACGCCGGTCCGGCCAAACTCCCCGATCAGAGACTGCTGGAGGACGCGGCCGCCGTTCTCAACGCCGGCAGCAAGGTCGCGATGCTGGTCGGTGCCGGCGCGCTTGATGCAACCGACGAGGTGATTGAGGTTGCGCAGCGCCTGCAGGCCGGCGTCGCTAAGGCGCTGCTCGGCAAGGCCGCCGTGCCGGACGATCTGCCGTTCGTCACCGGTTCGATCGGGCTGTTAGGAACGCGTCCGAGCTGGGATCTCATGAAGAACTGCGACACGTTCCTGATGGTGGGCTCCGCTTTCCCCTATAGCGAATTCCTGCCGAAGCCGGGTGATGCGCGCGGCGTGCAGATCGACATCGACGGCAGCCGGCTCAGTCTGCGCTATCCGATGGAAGTCAACATCGTGGGCGACAGCGCGACGACGCTTCGCGCCTTGCTGCCTCTTCTGACGCAGAAGGAGCCGTCGTCTTGGCGGCGGGAAATCGAAGAGGGCATGCGCGAATGGTGGGATACGCTCAAGGAACGAGCGATGAATTCCGCCGAGCCGCTCAATCCGCAGCGGGTGTTCTGGGAGTTGTCGCCTCGACTGCCTGATAACGCCATCGTCACCGCCGATTCCGGTTCGGTCGCGAACTGGTACGCCCGCGATCTCAAGATGCGCCGCGGCATGAAGGCCTCGCTGTCCGGCGGGCTCGCCTCGCTTGGCGCCGGCACGCCCTACGCAGTGGCCGGCAAGATGGCCTATCCGGATCGCACGGTGATCGCCTGCATGGGCGACGGCGCGATGCAGATGAACGGCCTCAACGTCATGATCACCATCTCCAAGTACTGGAAGCGATGGTCGAACCCGCGGCTGATCGTGCTGGTGCTCAACAACCGCGACCTCAACCAGGTGACGTGGGAAGAGCGCATCCAGCTCGGCGCCGGCAAGACGGAGTCGACGCAAAGCATTCCGGACTTCCCCTATCATCGCTATGCCGAGCTGCTCGGCCTGAAGGGCATCTTCGTCGACAATCCCGACCGCGTGGGCGCCGCCTGGGACGAAGCCCTCGCCGCGGACCGCCCGGTGATTCTGGAAGCGTATACCGATCCCAACGTACCGCCGCTTCCTCCACACATCACGCTCAAGGATGCCAAGAATTTCATCAGCATGATCCCGTCCGAGCCGGAGCTCGGCAGCGTGCTGAAGAACAGTGCCAAGGAGCTCCTGACGAGCGTTCTGCCCGGAAAAGAGTAATGAGACCTGAAGTTCCGATCGAGAGCGTTCGCGCACAGGCGTTCACGGTGCCGACCGATCGACCCGAAGCGGACGGCACCATCGCCTGGGACAGCACGACCTTGGTCGTGGTGGAAATCGCAGGCGGGGGAAAGAACGGCGTCGGCTATACCTATTCGGGAGCGTCCATCGTCGATTTGATCCGGGGCAAGCTCGCGGAGAAGATCAGGGGAATGGATGCAATGGCGCCGCAGGCCGCCTTCGCGTCCATGCGGCGCGCAGTGCGCAATCTCGGGCGCGAGGGCTTGGCGGCGACGGCCCTCTCCGCGATCGACACCGCCTTGTATGATCTGAAAGCGCGCCTGCTAGATGTGCCCTTGTTTTCGCTGCTGGGGGCCTACCGGACGGCCGTTCCGATCTATGGCAGCGGCGGGTTCACCACCTATTCCGACAGCGAGCTCGAACAGCAGCTCGGCGGGTGGGTGGCCGCGCAGGGCTGCGCCTTCGTCAAGATGAAGATCGGTTCGGATCCGGCGCGGGACCCTCACCGCGTCGCCGTGGCCAAGCGCGCCATCGGAGATGCCACACTCTTTGTCGATGCCAACGGCGCCTATGGACCCAAGCAGGCCATTGCACTTGCCCAGCGCTTTGCCCAACAGGGTGTCGGCTGGTTCGAGGAGCCGGTGTCGTCTGACGATCTTCTGGGCCTCGCGATGGTTCGACAGCACGCTCCTGAGGGAATGGACGTTGCAGCCGGCGAATATGCCTACACGACGGATTATGTCCGAAACATGCTGCAGCACGGCGCTGTTGACGTGCAGCAGGCCGATGCGACGCGTTGCGGCGGCTACACGGGTTTTCTGCAGATCGCCGCGGTATGCGATGCCTTCCATGTCGATCTCTCCGGGCACTGCGCGCCCGCGCTGCATCTGCATGTGGCCTGCGCCGCGCCGCGCCTGCGCCATCTCGAGTGGTTTCACGACCATGTGCGCATCGAGCACATGCTGTTCGATGGCGCACCGCACCCGAAAAACGGGCAGATCGCGCCGGACCCGACGCACGCCGGCAATGGATTGACGTTCAAGCGCGCCGATGCGGCGGATTATGCGGTTTCGGGGGCGGCATGAATCGATCGTTGCAACGTGAGATGCTTGCGGTTGCAGGGCTCGCCGTGTCCGGGCTCGCCCTTGCCTCGGTCGTGTCGACGCGCAAGCCGCGACGGCGCATCGCGCGAGGCCTGCAGGCAATCGGGGTACGCGAGCCGGACGAAGCAACTGTCACAGTGAACGTCGCCCGCAAGCTGAATAGGGCGGCCGGCACGCTCGCCGGTTCGGTGCTGGCGGATTCCGCGGTGGAACATTACCGCGGCTCGTTCAAGAACAAGGCGATGTATACGCCGCTCGTCGTCTCGGCCCTCACGCTCGCCACCAGTCTTCACGGCACGGCCGACATGAGGGCGTTCGCCCACAAAGCGCGCGACGCGACCTATCTGCTGGCGGCGGCGACCGGCCTCGTCGGAACCGGCTTTCATCTCTACAATGTTGGCAAGAAAGTCGGCGGCTTCTCCTGGCAGAACCTGTTCTATGGCGCTCCGGTTGGGGCGCCGATGGCGATCCTGCTCTCTGGACTGCTCGGCTTCTGTTCCGAGCGCGTGCGCGAAACCGATGGGCGGCGCAGGCGGCCGGAGATTTTCCGCCTTCCGGCCGGAAGAACCATCGCTGCAGTGGCCGGTGCCGGCCTGCTCGGGACCACAGGCGAAGCCGGCCTTTTGCATTTCCGCGGGGCCTATCACAACCCGTTCATGCTGGTCCCCGTCACGCTGCCCCCGATCGGCGCAGCATTGTTGATGTCGGCTGCGGCGGGCCGGGGTGGACTTGTGCATCGGTTCGCCCGAGGTTGGATGGGGCTGCTCGCCGCCATGGGCTTTATTGGCGTCGGCTTCCATGCCTATGGCGTCTCGCGCAACATGGGCGGTTGGCGCAACTGGAGCCAGAACGTCTTGAATGGGCCGCCTCTTCCGGCGCCGCCCAGTTTTGCGGGGCTTGCGCTGGCCGGCCTCGCCGCGCTTGGCCTGATGAGGGAGCATCCGGATGCATGACACGCGCCGCCCGTCTGCTAACGACCGCTACCCCGGATACGACGTTCTCGCCAAATGGTCCGGCATGTCCTGGAACGAGAAGACGCGCGAGGTCATAAGCCGTCGCTTGGCGATAGGACCCGAGCCGAAATTCTTCACCGCTGAGGAATTCGTCACGGTGACGGCGATCGCGGCGCGGATCGTCCCGCAGCCTTCAAACCGCCCGCCAATTCCGGTCGCCGCCCTCGTCGACGACAAGCTCCATCGCGACATCATGGACGGCTATCGCGAGCCCGGCCAGCCGCGCGACGGCGAAGCCTGGCATCTCGGATTGAAGGCGCTGGATGCGGAGGCGCAGATCGCATACGGGACGCCGTTCTCGGCGCTGGCTGAGACGTTGCAGGAGGTGCTGCTTCGACGTGCACAAGCCGGCGAGTTGATTGCGCCGGAATGGGGCTCCCTGCGGTCCGACGTGTTCTTCAAGAAACGCATGGCGCATGATGTCGTGCTCGCTTACTACGCGCATCCGACCGCCTGGAGCGAGATCGGCTGGGGCGGTCCGGCGAGTCCCCGCGGCTATGTGCGGCTCGACTTCAACGAGCGCGATCCGTGGGAGGCGGCCGAGGCGAAGCCGGGCGAGGAGGAATCGGCGCGGCGGAGCAATCGTCATGTCCGATGACCCGACACAAACGCCGCGGGCGCGCGATGGCCGTGCGCCCGATGTCTTCCGGCCCGGCGGCTGGGTGCCTATGCGGCAATATCGCGACAGCGAACCGGTCGACTTCGCCATCGTCGGGACCGGAGCCGGCGGCGGAACGCTCGCCTGCAAGCTCGCTGAGTACGGCTTCTCGGTGGTTGCGCTCGATGCCGGACGGTATTTCCGTCCGCTCGAAGATTTCGCCTCCGACGAGGCCGAGCAGACAAAGCTCTACTGGACGGACGATCGCATCGTGGACGGCGCCAATCCCCTCCAACTGGGCAGCAACAACAGCGGCAAAGCGGTGGGAGGCTCCACGGTGCATTTCGCCATGGTGTCGCTCCGCTTCCGCCCCGAGTGGTTCAAGTCGCGGAAGCTGCTCGGCTACGGCGCGGACTGGCCGCTGGATTGGCGCGAGATGTGGGACTATTACGGCGAAGTCGAGCAGGCGCTGAAGATAGCGGGTCCGGTCAATTATCCCTGGGGCCCACCGCGACCACGTTACCCTTATCGCGCCCATCCGCTGAATGCGGCGGCGCGCGTGCTCGCCAAGGGATGCGAGGCGATGGGAATCGGTTGGACCGAGACGCCGCTTGCCACCCTTTCCGCCCCCCGCGGACTCGCGCACCCTTGCGTCTATCGCGGTTTCTGCGTCACCGGCTGCTCCACCAACGCGAAGCAGAGCGCGCTTGTGACGTGGATTCCGCGGGCGCTCGCCGCAGGCGCGGAGATCCGCGATCTGGCGATGGTCGGTCGTGTCGAGGTTGACCCATCCGGGCTCGTGTCTGGAGTTCACTATCATCGCGACGGCGCATGGTGCTTTCAGCGCGCGCGCAACGTCGTCGTCGCGGGCTATGCCATCGAAACGCCCCGGCTCCTCCTGAACTCCGCGACATCTCGCTTTCCGGACGGCCTCGCCAACAGCTCGGGCCTGGTCGGAAAGAACCTGATGGCGCAGTCCAATCAGGCGGTATGGGGCCGGCTGGAGCACGAGGTGCGCTCCTACAAGGGGCCGCCATCGCTCGCCATCACCGAACACTGGAATTACGAAGACAAGGGCAAGGATTTCTTCGGCGGCTATTCCTACATGAGCCAGGGCCCGTTGCCGCAGCTGTGGGCGAACACGCTGTTCAGCGCTCGTGGCCTGTGGGGCGAGAGCCTGGTCGAGGCCATGAAAGACTACAATCATGTCGTCGGTCTCAAGATTGTCGGCGAGATGCTGCCTCAGGAATCCAATCGGGTGACCCTGGCCGACGAGGTCGACCAGTATGGTCTGCGCATTCCCCGCGTCACTTATTCCTGGTGCGACAACGACAAGCGTTTGATCGATCACTCCCTTAAATTCATGAGCTGCGCGCTGAAGGCGGTGGACGCAACCGACATCTGGATCCAGGACGACGATACCTGCCACCTCAATGGCACCGCGCGCATGGGGAGCGATGCCAGGAGCAGCGTCGTCGATGCGGACTGTCGCAGCTGGGACATTCCGAACTTGTGGATTTGTGATGGATCGGTTTTTCCGACGGTCGGCGGAGCCAACCCTTCTCTGACGATTCAAGCGATCGCGTGCCGCACCGCGGATCGCATACGTACTCTCGCGCGCCAAGGAGAGATCAAGCTCTGACCGGCCGCGAATGTCCCGACAAAAAAGGGCCAAGCGAATGAGACACAAAGTACTGAGCAAGATGGGAGCCCAACGGACGTTTGCCGTGGTGCTCGAGACTGGTGAAGAAGCGATGGAATGCCTTTCGGCCCTCGCGAAGGAGCAACGCATATTTGCGGCGCAGATCACCGGTATCGGCGCCTTCAGCGAGGTCGTCCTGAAGTATTTCGATTGGGAAGTGAAGGAGTACCTGGACAACCGCGTGGGCGAGCAGGTCGAGGTGGCTTCTCTGATCGGCGATGTCGCCCTGGATCCCTCGGGCGAGCCTTCCGTTCACGTTCATCTGGTGGTCGGCCGGCGGGACGGCACGGCCTTGGCTGGACACCTGGGATCGGGCGTGGTGCGTCCAACGCTCGAGATCATCGTCGAGGAAAGCCCCGCACATCTGCGCAAGAGAAAGGACCCGCAAACCGGGCTGGCGCTGATCAGGCTGGAGAACTGACATGCGAGTTATCGGCCGCACGGTCTGGGCCATCCCGGAAGGTTACATTCCCAGCGACAGCGTCAGCGACGCCCATGATCTCGTGTCCCACGAAGCGGCATGCTTCCTGAACACGGGCGATCGGGATGCTGAGGTGAAGATCACCTTGTTCTTCGAGACCCGCGAGCCGGTAGGTCCCTATCTGCTGACCGTACCTGCCAGACGCACTCTCCACATGCGCTTCAACGATCTCACCGATCCCGCTCCGGTGCCGCGGGACACAAGCTATGCCTCTCTCATCGAGGCCAGTGTCCCCGTCATCGTTCAACATACGAGGCTCGACTCCCGACAACCGGGAATGGCGCTGCTCACGACCATTGCCTTTCCTGCGCTCGAGGACATCGCCCAAGGAGCGAAGCCATGAACGACTTGCCCGTGAAGCCAACCAAGGTGGTCGTGATAACGGGGGCCTCCGCAGGTGTCGGACGTGCGGTCGCGCATCGATTCGCCCGCGCTGGGTTCTCCATGGGGCTCGTGGCCCGCGACGCGGCAGCTCTCGAGGACGTGCGGGACGAGGTCGAAAAGCTCGGCGGGACCGCCATCGTCCTGGCCTTGGATGTGGCAGACGCCGCTGCAGTATTCGCCGCGGCCGACCGAGTGGCAGCGGCTTTCGGGCACATCGACGTATGGGTAAACGACGCCATGGTGACCGTGTTTTCCCCCACTTGGAAGATCACTGCGGATGAATTCCGACGCGTGACCGAGGTCACCTATCTCGGGTTCGTTCACGGCACGATGGCCGCGCTTCGTCACATGCGGCCGGCCAATCGAGGATCAATCATCCAGATCGGATCGGCGCTGTCCTATCGCGGCATCCCTCTGCAGTCGGCCTACTGCGGAGCAAAGCATGCGATCAGAGGCTTCACCGATTCCCTCCGAAGCGAACTGATCCACGAGCGGAGTCGGATCAAGCTCACCATGCTCCAACTGCCCGCCGTCAACACCCCGCAGTTCGATTGGGCGAGGGCGCACATGCCGCGAGCTCCGCGGCCGGTCGCCCCGGTGGTCGAGCCCGAGGCGATCGCAGATGCCGTGTTCGGGGCCGTATGCAAGCCCGCCCGGGAGTACTGGATCGGGTGGAGCACCGTGAAGGTCATTCTGGGCAACATGGTCATGCCGACCTTCCTGGATCGTTATCTCGCGAAGGTCTGCATCGGAGGCCAGCAGACCCACGATCCGATCGGTCCCGATCGGATCGACAATCTGTACGAACCGGTGCATTCTCTTCATCGCACCCGCGGCAGTTTCAGCGCGGAATCCGCGACAAAAGTCCCTATCTCGCCCGGTACGCTCGGCCGTTGGGCACCGTACGCCGCCACCCTCTTGGGTGGTACCGCGCTCGGGCTGCTGCTTGTCTGGGCCTGGCCAAGTGCCAATCCGACGGCAGCGCGTGCGGAGCAGCGGCGCACCGGCCGGTTCGAGGCGCGCTGATCGTGCCCCGGTTCCTCGAAGACTACGGGCTGATCGGAGACGGCCAGACCGCCGCGCTCGTCAATCGCAGCGGTTCGATCGACTGGCTGTGTTGGCCTCGATTCGATTCAGATGCGTGCTTTGCCGCCCTGCTGGGCACGTCGGAGCATGGTCGTTGGAAGGTGGCGCCGAGCACGTCCTATCGCTGCAGCCATCGCCGCTACCAGGCCGATACCCTCGTTCTCGAGACCGAGCTCGAGACGTCTACGGGGTGCATCAGACTCGTGGACTTCATGCCGGTCCACGACGGGGCGTGCGCCGTCGTGAGAGTGGTCCAGGGCGTTCGAGGCAAGGTGCAGGTCCGAAGCGAGCTAGACGTTCGCTTCGACTACGGATCGTTGCGGCCCGCGCTCGAGGTCGAAGGTGAGCGCGCGGTCGCTTTCGTGGGACCGGACCTGGTCGTCCTGCATTCGCCAACCCCTCTCCGACGGGAGGGCTCCAGCGTCGTGGCGGAGCTGGAGGTGAACGAGGGACAGCAGGTCGATTTTTGCCTGCGATACGGTCTCTCCAACGCCGATCCGCCGCCCCCGCTGGGGGCGAAAAGCAGTCTGTCCGCAACTCAGCAATATTGGCGCTCCTGGATCGAACAATTCCGGATTCAGACGAAATGGCCGGAGGCAGTCCGGCGCTCTCTCCTTACCTTGAAGGCCATGATCTTCCGCCCGTCCGGTGGCGTCGTCGCCGCGCCGACGACTTCTGTTCCCGAGGCCATGGGAGGCGACATGAATTGGGACTACCGCTATTGCTGGCTCCGCGACGCAACCTTCACCCTGAGTGCTCTTCTGGACGCGGGCTACCATGAGGAAGCCAAGTCCTTTCGGGACTGGCTGCTCAGAGCGGCCGGCGGCGAGCCAGACAAGTTGCGGATCATGTACCGCGTCGACGGTTCAAGACGTCTCGAGGAATGGGTTGCATCGTGGCTGCCGGGATTCAACTGGGCCGAGCCGGTCCGGATCGGCAACGCGGCCGCCTCTCAATTCCAGCTCGACGTATACGGAGAGCTGGTGGATTCGGTTTCCGCTGCGGCCAAGGCAGGAATAAGACCTTCCGAGCGGGAGATCGCGCTGATCACCTCTGTTGTCGAACACGTCGAACGGACTTGGGAGCTTCCGGATCACGGACTGTGGGAGTTCAGGGGAAGACCGCGTCACTACACGTATTCGAAGGTCTCCGCCTGGGCGGCCGTCGATCGCTTCGTAAGGCGCCACGACCTTCATTCTCTTTCTGATACGGGTCAGCTCGATCGGATGCGCGCGCTTAGAGACAGGATGCATCAGGAGATCTGCGATCGCGCTTTCGATCCGTCGCTCGGCACGTTTGTCGCGTTCTACGGCAGCGACAAAATCGACGCGAGTCTGCTGAATCTTCCTCTTGTCGGCTTCCTGCCGGTGACTGATCCCCGCATCGGCAAAACCATCGCCACGATCGAGCGCGAGCTAGTTCACGAAGGTTATGTTCACCGCTGGGGACCGAGAGAGGAGGTCAGGGAAGCCGCCTTCCTCGCTTGCAGCGGCTGGCTCGCGGACTGTCAACTGATGCAGGGCAGAAGGGCCGAAGCCGAGAAAACCTTTCAACGGCTTCTTGATGCAGCAAACGATGTCGGCCTGTTATCGGAAGAATACGATGTGCATGCAGGAAGACTTGCCGGCAACTTCCCGCAGGCGCTCAGCCATCTCGCGCTCGTGCGTACGGTCCTCCGCTTCGGCGAGCAAGCCTCGGACAGGGGCGAAGGGCACGACGCGGAGACCCCGGCCTCACGCCAGGAGCCGGGGCATCAGGGTTCGGCTCGATAACGAACACACCACGAGGCCGCAGAACTTTACCCGATGCGCGATCGCGCTTCTCGCCGGGACACGGGTGGACGCGTGCTGACCTCGGCCGGGATTGGAACTTGCTGGAGCCTGTTCTGTTTGGATTCCCGACCTGTGGTCAGGGAACAGGGGAGATGATCGGCTCCGACATTGAAACATCGGTTCGTGGCGCTTCGGTCCAAAACCGACTTCTACGGCTCGTTCCGGATCATGAGCTGTCGGAAGTGCTGGCCAGGTCGGAGGCAGTGCGGATTCTGCCCCGCCAAGTACTACATCATTGGCGATTGCCGATGGAGTACGTGTATTTCGTCGAGCACGGACTGGTGTCCGTTTCAGCGCGGGTGGAGAAGGACCGGTTTGTCGAAGCTTGGCTCATCGGCTCGGAGGGAATGATTGGCACCCCGCTGGTGTTGACGGAGATCGATCAGAGCCCTCCTCATCGAAGAGTCGTGCAGGTCGGCGGGACCGCAATACGACTGCCGGCGCGTGAATTTCTTTCCATGCTGCCGAAGCTTCCGACACTGAAAAGGGTGCTTCTCAGATACGTGGACGTTATATTGCTGCAGACGTCGCAATCGGGCGTCTGCAATGCGGTGCACTCCCTCAAGCAACGGCTGGCGCGATGGCTACTCGTGGCCAGCAATGCCCTCGAGGACGACAAGCTGCCGCTCACCCACGAAGTCCTGGGTCACCTTCTTGGTGTTCGACGGGCAAGCGTGACCGAGTGTCTTGACGTGCTTGAGAAAGGCGGCTTGATCCACAGCTCGCGCGGGCTCGTGAGCATCATCGACGCTACCTTGCTGCGGCAAGTCTCTTGTGCCTGTTTCGATACGATCGCCCGGGAATATCGAAGGCAGTTGATTCCCGATCACGGTATCAAAGAAGACGAATAGGCGAATCCTTCGCAGACCACCGCCTAAACCGGGGGAATCCTCGATCATGGCGTCGCGCTGCGCTGTCGGAAACGCTAAGTCGTTCCATCCAGACCGCGCGCGTTGCCATTGAGACGAGTATGTGCCCGAAGGATGTCAATTCGAATGGCTGCTCGGCCATTCGTCGTCGCAAGCGTCCGGATCGCATCCAACAACACCGGTGTGGCCCGACAGTCATCCTCATTGCACTGCAGGATACGCCGTCGGATCTCGGGGGGCGTTCTCGGCACCAGCGATCGAACCATTCGATGGACTCGGCGCCCAACGGATGGGCATCTCTCCACGAGAACCCTAGATGCCTTGCGAGCGTCTTGACCGAATGGTCTTTGGTCGGCCATTCGGTAGCCTTCAGAACCACGTCTCCGTACAGATTGACCGCACGGCCGGGCTCGAATATCCGCTCTAGATCGGCCGCCGTGCAGACATCAGGATGCTTCCGTTGCAGCTTTCGACAAGTGGTCAACTCGTACTTCGAGTAGTAATAAATGCCAGCGTCGGTTCGGCGCGACATGTAGTGACAGCGGCGGCGAAAGCATCACGCTCTGCCGTATGCGTGGGCTCAATCGGCAAAGAACGAGACGAAGCGTTCGCTTCCATTTGTCTCCATTCCGCCTCTCCACGAAGCCATGCAGATAGCAGACTTCCCGGAGCGGATCGACTTCGATGCCGAAGAACAGCTCCAGCGCAAATACCTTCAAATCTATAGGCAGTCGAAGGTAGGGCTTCGGCGAGGAAGACTTCAGGAGGACCGCGCGCGCGTGCAGGCTGCGAAACCGGTCCGACCCGATGCCGGCAAACCACGTCTTTGTACCCCTGACAAATCGACTTCCGCGCGAGCGCGCCAGTCGTAGGAATATGCTCGCGCATGACATCCCGATCCGATCTGCTAAGAAAGGATATCAGCGTCAGATCGTCCGCGGCAACGAGCTCCGCGAAGCAACATGTATACCATTGGCAAAGCTTGCACACGCCCGAATACCCCGGCAGAGGCTCCGTCCGTTCGACGAGAATCGCACGCGCGAGTGTTAGCGCCTCCTGGTACTTGCGCCATAGCCCGGACGCCTCGGTGAAGTCGTAGGCTACTTCCCTCCCTCGAATGTCGAGGATGAAGGCCTTCCGTCCCGCAGAAAGACGGAGCCGCTCTAGGATGTCGACATAGAGCGCGAGCTGAACGGCGTAACTGCGCTTGGGTTTGCCTTCGTGACCGTCCTCGCCCCCTTCACGGCAGCGGATGAATCCTGATGACATGGAGGCGTATAGCCCGAAATCTGGAGACACCGTCACGCTCGTGACCGAGGCCAACGGCCGCATCGAGCGCAGTTCGAGCGAGTTCCCCGAATGCAACGCGCTCATTCCGCTCTGGAACTACGCCGAAGGCAGCAGTGCCGGTTGGCGAAGTCCGTTCTGGTGCGGCTCTTCAAGGGACGTCCTGCCCGAGATCATCGAAGGCGGGGGTGCCGATTCTCGGTGACCTAGCGGAAGCCAGAGGTGGCCGTGGTGTGTATTCGTCCGGCCGATTGGGCGATCCGACCAACGGCTGACCAGCGGATAGGAACATCCAAATCCGGCCTACGTTGGCGACAGGGCTTGATGGATGTTTCCATGCAGCGTAGAACTTTTCTGACACTCGCGGCCTGGCTTGTCGGCACGACATCCCTGACGCGCGCGACCGTGATCCACAATCATGTGCCGTGGGCACCGCATCCGAACTCGCCGCCAGAGATTATGCGGCCAGGCCCTTGGCAGTTCTTCACGCTCGATGAAGCCCGCGCGATGGAAGCGATCGTCGATCGCATTATCCCGCCCGATCCGGAGACGCCTGGCGGCAAGATCGCCGGCTGCGCAGTCTTCATCGATCGGCAGCTCAAGGGACCATACGGTTCCAACCAGAACCTCTACACACTCGGGCCATATACCAAAGGCACCGAGGAGCAGGGACCGCAATCGGCGCTGACCCATGCCGAGCTCTATCGCAAGGCACTGGCTGCGCTCGACAAGCATTGCAAATCGACCCAGGGCGGAAAGTCCTTCGCGGAACTCGATCCCGCCGCGCAGGACGATGTGCTGCGAAAGATCGAGGCTGGCGAGGTCAAGTTCGAGACCGTCGATGCTCGGGGATTTTTCTCGGCCCTGCTGAAGGACGTGCCCGAAGGCTTCTTCGCCGATCCCATTCACGGCGGCAACATCGATATGGTCGGCTGGAAAATGATCGGCTTTCCCGGCATCCGGTACGATTACCGCGATTGGGTGAACCGCCACAACGAACGCTATCCGTATCCGCCGGTCAGCATCGCAGGACGCGCAGACTGGACCCCAGCAAAATCGTGAGCGCCAAACATGGCCCGTAAGCTTCCGCGGAAGGACGTCGTCATCATCGGGCTCGGCTGGACCGGTTCGATCATGGCCTATGAGCTCGCCGATGCCGGGCTCGACGTGATCGCGATCGAGCGCGGTCCCTGGCGCAATACCGCTACGGACTATCCGCCGGGCTACGCCGCCGATGAGTTGCGCTATCGCATCCGCCACGAGCTGTTCCTGAGCCCGAGCCAGACCACCTTCACCTTCCGTAATAAGATGACCGAGGCAGCGCTGCCGATCCGAACTTGGGGCGCGTTCATGCCGCCTAACGGTGTTGGCGGGGGCGGGGTGCACTGGAATGCGGAGACATGGCGCTTCCTGCCCTCGGACTTCGTGCTGAAGACGCATCTGACGGAACGCTATGGCGCCAGCTTCCTGCCCGAGGACATGACCATCCAGGATTGGGGCGTGACCTATGACGAGCTCGAGCCGCATTACGACCGGTTCGAATATCTCTGCGGCACCTCCGGTCAGGCCGGCAACATCAAGGGCAAAATCATGGAAGGCGGCAATCCCTTCGAGGGACCGCGCTCGCGCGCCTATCCCAACCCGCCGCAGGACCAACCATTCGGCCATACGTTGTTCGGCAAGGCCGCGCGCGATCTCGGCTACAAGCCATTCCCGCAGCCCTCCGGCAACATGTCACGGCCGTACCAGAATCCCCTCGGTGTTCGCCTCGGGCCCTGCACCTATTGCGGCTTCTGCGAGTGGTTCGGCTGCGGCAACTACTCAAAGGCCTCGCCGCAGACCACGATCCTGCCGACGCTGGTCCGCAAACCCAACTTTACGGCCCGAGACAACAGCGAAGTGACGCGGATCAATGTCGACGGCTCCGGCAAGCGCGCCATCGGCGTGACCTTCGTCGATGCCACGGGCGATGAATGGGAGCAACCGGCCGATCTCGTCGTGCTCTCGGCGTATACGATCTTCAACGTTCAGCTCCTGCTGCTGTCGGGCATCGGCAAGTCCTACGATCCCGCGGCCAACACCGGCGTGATCGGCCGCAACTTCACCCACCAGACCATCTCCGACGTCGTCAGCTTCTTCGATCCGACAAAATTCGTCTTCAACCCCTTCATCGCCTCCGGCGCGATCGGAATGTGCATCGACGAGTTCAATGGCGACAATTTCGATCACGGTCCGCATGGCTTCGTCGGCGGCGGCTACATGGGACATGTGCAGACCAACGGACGGCCGATCGAAACCACACCGGTGCCGCCGGGCACGCCGCTCTGGGGTGCGGCGTGGAAGAAAGCCGTCAAGGAGAACTATCAGAGCGCCATCAAGCCCGGGACCGGGATCCACGGCAGCATGTACAGCTACCGCGACGTCTATCTCGATCTCGATCCCACCTACAAGGACCGCTTCAACCGACCGTTGGTTCGGATCACGATGGATTTCCACGACAACGAGATCAAGCAGAACAAATTCCTGACCGACAAGTTCGCCGAGATCTTTCAGGCGATGGGCGCAAAGCAGGTTCACAAGGAGTATCGCAAGGCGCCCTACGACATCACCAAATACCAGACCACGCATCTCTGCGGCGGCGCGATCATGGGAACGGATCCCGGCACGAGCGCGCTGAACCGTTATCTGCAGAGCTGGGATGTGCCGAACTTGTTCGTCCTGGGCGCCAGCGCCTTTCCGCAGAACGCCGGCTACAATCCGACCGGAACAGTTGCCGCGCTCGCCTATTGGGCGGCCGATGCGATCCGGTCGAAATATCTCAAGAACCCGGGGCAGCTGATCAATGCGTAGCGCTGCACAACTCGCGCTCGTGACACTGACGCTCGCTGCCGGCGTCGGTGAGGCTACGAGCGCCGGTTTGCAGGATTTCGCCGCCGTCGAGCGCGGACGCTACCTCGCTGCTGCGGCCGATTGCGGAAGCTGTCACACGGTTCCGGGCAGTGACCATCCCATGAGCGGCGGCCGCCCCATCGAAACGCCTTTTGGCGTGCTGGTCGCGCCCAACATCACGCCCGATCGGGATACCGGAATCGGCGCCTGGAGCGACGGGGAGTTCGACGCGGCGGTGCGGAAAGGTATACGTCGCGACAGCAGCCGGCTCTATCCGGCCATGCCGTTTCCCTACTTTGCGCGCATGACGCAAGAGGACGTCAAAGACATTCGCGCTTATCTGTCGACCGTCGAACCGGTTCATAATCCTGTCACCGTCAACAAACTGCCGTTCCCGTTGAATCAGCGAATGGCGATGACGGTCTGGGACCGGCTCTATTTCACACCGGGCGAGTTCATGGGGCAGCCGGACAAGTCGAAGCAGTGGAATCGCGGCGCCTATCTCGTCGAAGGCCCCGGCCATTGCGGCGCCTGCCATACGCCGAAGACGGTGTTGGGCGGCGACAAGTCGGACAAAAAGCTGCAGGGCTACACGCTGCAGGGATGGGTTGCGCCTGATATCACCAGCGTGCAGGGACCGCTCGCGGATTGGTCGGCCGACGATCTCGCGCAGTATCTCAAGACTGGTCACAACCGGTTTGCCGCAGCGGCGGGCCTGATGGGTGAGGTCGTCGAGCTCTCGACGTCGAAGCTCAGCGACGATGACACCAAGGCGATGGCGGCCTATTTGAAGGATGTATCGGGTCCGAAGCCTGCGGCGGACAGTTCGGCGGATGCGCATGTGATGGCCGCGGGCGGCGCGATCTATCAGGATCTCTGCTCGGCTTGTCACAAGTCGGACGGGTCTGGCGTTCCCAGCCTCATTCCGAACCTGGCCAAGGCGGCCACGGTCAACACGGGCGACCCAACAACGGTGCTGCGCGTGATCCTCCAGGGCGCGCAGAGCGTCGCGACCGACAAGGAGCCGACGGGCCCCGCCATGCCGGCCTTCGGCTGGCAATTGAATGACGCACAGGTCGCGGCAGTTGCGACCTATGTCCGGAACCATTGGGGCAAGGCCCCGCCGGTCAGCGAGGACGCGGCCAGGAAAGAGCGCATGGCGCTCGACGCCAGAACGAACTGACCGTCAGGTCCGGGTGAGAAAATCCATCGAGCCGAGATAGAGAGGATCCCGAGCCAGAACAATCCGACCCCGGCAAAGACGAGCATCAGATCGCGGCGATGTCGAAGTTCCATCAAGGTTCCCGCGCCGATCGCGACGAGGGGTATGATGAAGGACGCCGGTCTGGGGACGGCGGACGCTACGATTAGGGACGACGGGGATACCGCCCGTGCCACCTGCTTGCCCGAGTGCGGCGAGGGTGGGGCCGTCATCGACCGTTGCGGCGTCCGTATCGCCGCGGCCCTCCTGTAAAGCGAAAGGTTCGGCTCCGAGAGCATCCGCGTCAGCTAGGGCGCTGCGGATCCGTTTTGGGGCGGCAAGCTGTCAGGGCGATTGAGGCGGCGGTCCGCGCTGGGGTCGATCTTGCGGACACCCGCAGAATCTGTGTCTGCGAGACCTGCGGCTTCGGCCGTACCGGGCCGACGACGTCCTTGCCGCCCGCTGCGCCGACCACGCCGAGGGCGTCCGCGCGGTCCGACCCGAGATGGATCGTGCACCTGACGCAGGTGACTGTTCACGGTCGGCTCTGTGTCGTCCGTCTCGGCACGCTACGACTACGACGCCATCGCATTCGCCTGGATCGACGACGCCGGGAGGAATCGACCCCGGCCGAACTCATGCACATTGTCCGGCCGGCGCGGCGCGCCGCAAGGCTCGCCGACCGCGGCCTGACCGTCGCCGACTTGATCGCCACAGCCGGCCATTGACCCGAGGCGGCGATCCGCCCAGAGCGTTGCGACCAGGGTATTTGCGCGACTCCTAGTTTTTCCTCGGCCTCCCAAGTTCCTATGTCGCAACCTATGGTGCTCGAACCTAATCATCAGCAACCTCACCGAGGACACCGTTGCGGAGTGCAATGATAGCTGCCTGAGTACGGTTTGCCACCCCGAGCTTCTTTACAAGAGCGGCAGTCTGATTCTTGGCGGTTCCGACCGAGATGTTTCGTGCCTTGGCAATCGTGGAATTGGTAGCGCCCTGGGCGAGGTGAACCAGCAATTCGAGCTCACGAGAGGTCAGGGATTTGATGATCCTATGCTCGCCGAAGGTGCTCGAGCTGCGGCTGGTTGCGGGCGAATTCTGAAGGCCGGACGCGATCGCCCGGCGAACTGCACGTGTGACCTTCTCTATGGCCGGATCGAGAGCGCCGGGACCAACGCCGATCATGGATGCCGAAATGCTAGTTCTATCCGGCCGGAAGGTGGAAATGTCGATGTGCAGAACGGCGGCGGCAGCTTTGGAATTGTTATGCACGGCGACGCCCACCAGCAGGAACCATTTCAGACCGAACGGCGTGTCGCAAGGATAGACCGTAGAGAAGACGTCGACCTCTCTTTTCAGGAGCCCCAGCAGTCCGCGTAGCGTGGCCGCCGAGGCCACATCCGGGTAAACCGAATGCTTCAGATAGTCCTCGCCGATGCCCGTCGTCGTCATGCTCTGGTCGCCCCGAGGGCTCTGGCCGCCGCTGCGCGATCGCTTCGGCCTCAAGCTTCTCGGCGTCGGGCGGACGGCGCCGGCCGCGCCCGACCTCGCGCCGCTGGCCGGCAAGGCCGGACAATTGGGGTAAGTGCCATGTCTGTGAACAAGACGCTCGAGGATGAAAGCTGCTTTTTCCCTGCAATCGAGCAAAAGGCGTTGTTGATGTCGCGGCGCATTAGCGCACGCGAACTGCTCGAGCTGCATCTTGACCGGGTGAAGCGGATCAATCCGTCGTGCAACGCCGTAGTCGCGCTGGATGAGGAAGGGGCGCGTCGTCAGGCAGGCGCTGCCGACGAGACGCTGGCGCGCAACGGCAAGGTCGGGCTGCTGCACGGCCTGCCGATGACGATCAAGGATTCCTTTGCTGTTACCGGCATGGCCGCGACCTGCGGGTTGGAGGAGCTGCGCGATTATCGGCCGCACGAGGACGCGGTTGCGGTCGCAAAGATCCGCGCAAGCGGTGCGGTCATCTTCGGCAAGACCAACCTGCCGGCGGGTGCCGCCGACCACCAGTCCTGCAACACGCTGTTCGGGCTGACGCGCAATCCCTGGGATAGCGAACGCACCGTCGGCGGTTCCTCAGGCGGCTCGGCCGCGGCGCTTGCGGCAGGGCTGACGTCACTGGAGCTCGGCAGCGATATCGGCGGATCTATCCGCGTGCCCGCGCATTTCTGCGGCGTCTACGGCCACAAGCCGAGTTATGGCCTCGTCAGTACCGAAGGACACATCCCGCCGCCGCCCGGCCACCTTGCGCCCGCGGAGCTCGGGGTCGCCGGACCCTTGGCCCGCAGCGCGTTCGATCTCGAGCTGTTGTTCGACGTCGTGCTCGGCATGTCCGATCTCGACGGGGCCAGCGCAGAGTTGCGATTGCCTCCGGCGCGGCACGATGACATCAGGTCCTTCCGTGTCGCAGTCTGAAACGATGCGAAGGCCTACCCGCTGGACGACGGCTACGGGGCTGCGATCGATGGATTTGTCGATGATCTCGCGCGTATCGGCGTCACCGTCGACAGGGCCGCGCGGCCGGCGATTGATCCCGCCGCAAGCTACGACGTCTATCTGCAAACCCTGTTTGGCATCATCGGAAGCTGGCTGCCGCCTCCCGCGCGAGACGCTTTGCTTGCCGCGGGAGAGGCGGCCGAGAACGGCAGCTACCCCCGTCGCGTCGTCGACGCAGTCCGTCAGTCGCTGCCGCAATACCTCGCAGCCGCCGAGCAGCGGCATCAGCTCTATCGCGCATGGCGAAGCTTCTTTGCCGACTTCGACGTGCTGCTATGTCCGATCACGCCGACGGTGGCTTTTCCGCATGATATCGAGCGCCTCGATCTCGCCGCCCAATTCACCCGGCGCCTCGCCGTGAACGGCGGCACGATCCCGTACATGGACAATCTGGCCTGGCCCGGTCTCGTCACAGTCGCCAATCTGCCGGCGACTGCCATTCCGACGGGCCGGATGGTCGGCAGCGTGCCGGCCGGCGTCCAAATCGTGGGTCCGTATCTCGGCGATCGCACGAGTTGAGGTTTGCCCAACTGGCCGGGCGCGCGTTGGGCGGCTTCGCCCGTCCGCCGCGCATCTGAATTCAGTCCAGCGAGTCCTCTCATGGAAATCACCACCGGTCGTCCCGTGACGCTTGCGCCGCGCGGACTGGTGACATCGCCGCATGCACTGGCCTCGAGCGCGGGCGTCGAAATTTTGCGCGCAGGTGGCTCAGCCGTCGATGCCGCGATCGCCACCAGCGCCGTCCTGGCGGTCGTGTATCCGCACATGACGGGGCTCGGTGGGGATGCGTTCTGGCTGATTCACGAGGGACGCAGCGGCAACGTCAAATTCCTGAACGGGGGCGGGAAGGCGGCAGGTGCCGCGTCGCTGACGGCACTGCGCGAGCAGGGTCTGAGCGAAATCCCATTGCGCGGGATCATTCCCGCGACGCTCACCTTGCCCGGCGCTGTCGCAAGCTGGACTGAAGCCCATCGTGCCCATGGCCGCCTGCCGTTCGCGAAGGTGCTCGAGGGCGCGATCTCATATGCGCGTGACGGCTTTCCCCTCACGGCACGGCTTGCGAGCTTCATTGCACTGATAAAGGGCGAGCTTGCTCGACAGGCCGAGGCGGCCGCGCTGTTCATGCCTGGTGGTGCGATCCCGTCGGCAGGTGCAAGGCTCACCAATCCGGACCTCGCTCGCACGCTGCAGGCGATTGCGGATGCTGGGTGGGCCGGCTTTTACCGTGGCGCCGTTGCCGAGGAGCTGGCGCACTTCTCGCGCGAGGCCGGCGGCTACTTTCGAGAGACCGATCTAGCGCAGCAGACGGCGAGTTGGGGCGCGCCGCTGGTCGGCCGCTATCGCGATGTCGAGATCTACAACACCCCGCCGCCGACGCAGGGGTTTTCCGTCTTGGAGATGCTCAACCTGCTCGAGCCCTATGAGCTGCACAGGAAAGACTTGCTCGGACCGGACCGTGTGCACCTCATGGTGCAGGCAAAGCAGATTGCCTATCACGACCGCGATGGCGTGCTCGCCGATCCCGCATTCGGGGAAGTACCGGTTGAAAGGCTGATCTCCAAAGCATACGCGGCCAAGCGCGGCGAGCTGATCGACATTCGGTCGGCACTGCGATGGGACCAGGTCCCGTCCTACGGCAGCTTGGCCGGCGACACCGTTTATGTTGCCGCCGTCGACAGCGACGGCAACGCCGTCTCGCTGATTCAGAGCCTGTATGGCGCGTTCGGCTCCTGTCTGGTCGCGGGCCGTACCGGCATCGTGCTTCAGAACCGCAGCGCCTATTTCTCCCTCGATCCCGATCATCCCAATCGTCTTGAGCCCGGCAAGATTCCCCTTCACACTTTGATCGCCTCCATCGCCAAGCGCGACGGCAGACTGTGGAGCGTGCTCGGGTGCATGGGCGCGGATGGCCAGCCGCAGATCCAGTTGCAGCTCTACTCCGCGATGATTGACCACGGTCTCGACATTCAGGAGGCCATCGAGCTGCCGCGCTTCCTGTCTGGCCGGTTCGGCCTCGGCGAGGCGCGTGACACCCTGCACCTGGAGGGGCGTTCGCCCGCCGGAACCTTAAATGCGCTCGAACAGCGCGGACATATCGTCAATCGTTGGGGCGCTTGGAACGAGATGGCAGGCCACGCCCACGGGATTACACTTGATCCGCAAAGCGGGATTTTGGTCGGGGGCTCTGACCCGCGTAGCGATGGCGCTGCAATTGGCTATTGAATGCCTCCAGGCCCGTTGCCCCTGCCGGAAAGGTAGCGCCCAGGAACTCGACCCTCCGACAACTCCAGTTTCGGTTGGTCTGAGCCGATCTTCTCTGGCGAGGTGCTTCCTTATTCGGAAATGCCTGCTAAGCAATTGATACTACAAGAGGCGAATTCCGCGAGTTTTTCCAAATAGGCATTGAAATTATTCAATAATCAGACTGATTTTGATTCCGCCATTCGAAGTTCGCTCAGCCCAATTCGTGGGGCTGAAATCGAGATCTTGCGGGCTGGTCATCTTCATTTGGAAACCCAGCATTTGGAAATGCGGCCGCCTGCCTACCAACGAGATTTGGTCCCCGCTCGCGCATTCAGCGATCCCATTTCGTCGTCAGCTCTCGTTCTCGTCGAGGGGCGGCGCAATGAAATCGCAACGAATTGGGCGAAACGAACGTGAACAGAATGCGACCGATGGGGCTGCCGCATCAAGAAAAGTCAATGACTTAGAAGAGCTGCGTTCGGGACGCAGAGCATCCAACACTTGGTGCCGCGGGGTTCACATCGGCATCCTTACCTTGGAATTAACGGTTTGTTGCAGGGCGCTAGTGACTGAAGAGCTCCGGCCGCGCCTTTTCCTTCAAAGCTCCGCCGATATGTTTGTCGAGAAGCTTGGCGGCTCGCTCGATCGAGCCTTTTTCCAGCATCTCGATGATGGCCAGGTGTTCCCCGGTTTGCCGCCATACGCGGTCGCGGTCGAGCGTCTGCCGGTATTCGACCAGGCGCCGCAACTCGTTTTGACGGACGACGGTCTGAGCCAAGAACCTGTTGCCTGACATATGCGCAAGTGCTTCGTGAAAGTCGCTGTTCGATTTGAACAGTTCGACCTGGCCGAGCGTCTTATACCCCGCGCTGTGGAGAAATTCCTGGCGCTTGCGTTGCTCCGACAGGACGACGCCGTCGAGCTTGAAGGTCGGCGATCGCAAGCCGTGTGGTTCCAGCAAGCGCCGCAGTTCGTAACTTTCGCGATAGGCCTCGACCGAATCGATCATGGCTAGAAACGCCCATCCATGTCCGGTTCGCCGCTGCATCCAGCCTTCGTTGACGATCCGCGATAGGATGCGTCGGAGAGTGTGTCGTGGCACCTCGTAGCGCCGCATCAAGTCTGCCTCGGTCACGGAGTCAGCGAGCTTTCCGCGTAAGCGATCTTCCGCGAGCTTAAGGTAGAGCTGCTCGGTGTCAGCCGCAGGCAAAGGCTCCGCTGGCTTGCCTGCGCGCGCTTCGGTTCTCTTCAGAAAGAAGCCCTGATGCGGCCTGCGCTCGAGATATCCGGCCGAGGCGAGATAGCCCAGGGCGCCTCTGATGGGGCCGCGAGATGTTCCGACCACCTGGGCGAGCGACGTCTCGGTCAAATGTGCGCCGACCGGCAGGTGCTCCATTCGGATGTGCGTCAGGATGCGCTGCGCGATCTCCCGATGGAGTGCGTTGGGCGATCCGGTGGCCCGCTCCGGTAAATCAGTCGACTGTTTCATTGCGAATAAGAGCTGTGGCGTCCGATGTCGCCTCCGACGGCTCTGCAAATAACAAAGATCTGCCCGCTTGTCTGCCTCCCGTCGGGGCTTGACCGGCCCCAAGATTGTCATTTGTATTGACAAATAACATTGTTATATTTAGCGATAAATAGCAACGCGAGCTGCGAGCCCACGAAAGACCCAGCCCGACGCTGCGTCTTCGGCAGCCGCCGCAAAGAATGAAAACAGGGAGAAGAACGTGAGGCTGAAAACGAGGTCGGTCGCGTTTCCGTCAGGGAGGAAGTGATGCAGAGGAAGCGGGTTTGGATTGCGCTGATGCTCTTCTCGTTGGCGATGCTCAACTACATCGACCGGGTAACGCTGTCCTTCGCGGCTTCTCCGATTGCAAAGGAGTTCGGACTTTCGCCGGTCGCGCTCGGCTATTTATTCTCATCCTTCCTGTGGACCTACACGGTCTTCCTGATTCCGATGGGGATGCTCGTCGACAGGTTCGGAGCGAAGAAGGTCGCCGGCTTTGGACTCGGGCTCTGGTCGGCGGCCACCGCGGCGACCGGCATCGCCGGAAGCTTTCCGTCGTTGCTCGCGACGCGTCTCGTGATGGGAGCTGGCGAGGCAACCAGTAATCCCGCCGGCGCCCGCGTGATCCGCGAATGGATACCTGCATCCGAACGGGGGATGACCAACGCGATCTTCAACAGCGGCTCGTATGCCGGCCCGGCCGTCTGCGCTCTCGTAGCGGGCCCCATCATCGCGAGCTTTGGCTGGCAGTCGCTGTTCTTCGCCGCCGGCGGAATCGGGATCGTCTGGCTCGCGTGCTGGCTGACGTGGTTCGCACGTCCGGAAGATGCAGCCTGGCTCGGTGAGGAGGAGCGCCAGAAGATTCTCAACGAGCGCGGCGCGAAGAAGGTCGATCTCGATGCGTCGGCGCCGAAGGTCGGCCTCATCGGGCTTCTGCGTATGGGGCCGACGCTGTGGGGCCTCGCTCTCACCCAAGGCTGCAACGTCTATTCGCAGTATCTCTTCCTGACCTGGATGCCAAGCTATCTGCAGGCGACCAAGGGACTCACGATCGCAAAGACCGGCTTCTACGCCGCCATTCCCTATGCGGTGGCCGTCGTGCTCTGTATCGTCGTGGGCCGAATCAGTGACCGGTTGCTGAAGGGCGACGTGAGCGGCGGAAAGCGGCGCTACATGATCGCGTTTGCGATGCTATTGGCCGCGGTCATCCTGTTTGCTCCGTTCGTCCAGGACGTTTGGCTCATCCTGGGCCTGATCGCCGTCTCACTTACCGGCATCGCCTCGACGACGTCTTTGAACTTCGCTTTGCTCAACGATCTGCTCAAGAGACCGCGCGACATCGGTGTTGCCATGGGTTTCCTCGTCGTAGGTGGGAACGTGTTCGGCCTGATGGCGCCGATCGTGACCGGCTACGTCGTCGAGAGCACCGGCAATTACGACCGGGCTTTCGTGATCGCTGGCGCACTGCTTGTCGTCGGCGCCACGTCCATCCTGACGCTCACGCGACGCCCGCTGGGAGACGACGTCGAAGTTTCCGCGGTCGCCATGCGGAAGCTGGCGACGGAGGCTTAGAGTTTTCTCATGGACACGGTCGATGTCGAACGCCGCAACATCCTGCGGGGAGCATTGCTGATGACGATAGCCGGTACGACAACGACTGTTGGAATGACCGCGCCCGCGGCGGGTCGATCTCGTTTCGCCCGGTTCGCCTATACGGGCTGCCGAACGACCAAGGAGCGCGGCGCGAGAGGCAAAGGCATCAACGTGTACCGCGTCGATCCCGCGACCGGTGCGTGGACCCACGTGCAGCTCGTCGAGAATCTGGTCAACCCATCGTTCCTGGCCTTCGATCGGGAGCAGCGCTTTCTCTACGCGGTGCACGGCGACTTCAGCGAGATGTCGTCCTTCCGGATTGACCGGGAGAACGGGACTTTGTCGTTGATCAATCAGCAGTCGACTGGGGGCAAGAATCCCGTCCATTTGGTGGCCGATCAAACCAACCGCTTCATGATCGTGGCGAACTACGCGACGGCCTCGCTCGCGGTCCTTCCGTTCCGTCCAGACGGCGGTCTCGAGCCGCTGGTGCAGTTGCTGCAATTGCCGGGCGACGGAGGTCCGCACAAGCTCGAGCAGACGGGCCCCCATCCGCATCACCTCGTGTTCGACCCGTCCGGTCGCTTTCTCATCGTCCCGGACAAGGGAGCCGATGGCGTGTTCACACTCGAATTCGATCCCGCAAAACCGTTGCTGAAGCTCAAGGAGCCGGGCTTCGTGGCGGCTCGACCGGGCGCTGGCCCGAGGCACGCTTCCTTCCATCCGCGCCTGCCATTCGTCTACGTAAACTACGAGCTGGACTCTTCGCTCAGCGTCAATCGCTTCGATGGTGCAACGGGCTCCATCACGCCGATCCAGATCGTCCCGTCGACGCCGGACTCTTTCGTGGGCGCCAACACCTCTGCCGAGGTAGAGGTCGATCCCGCCGGCCGATTCGTTTACGTGTCCAACCGCGGCAGCAATCTGATAGGGGCCTTCTCGATCAACGCCGTGTCCGGCCGCGTGACTCCGACCGGGTGGACGTCGAGCGCAGGCCGCGGGCCGCGCTTCATGACGATCGACCCGAGCGGAACGCTGCTCCACGTCGCCAACGAACTCACCGATACCATCGTGACTTTCAACATCGATCCCGAGAGCGGCGCCCTCTCGCCTGCGGGGCGCGTGGTCGAGACCGGCAGCCCGACCTGCATTGCGTTCGCAACGGCATGACCACTATGGCCACACCGGGCGAATCTACCGAATTGAAGGTGAGTTACCAATGAAGATAGGCTTTGCTGGCCTCGGGCAGATGGGCCGTCCCATCGCGCTGAATCTGCTGAAGTCGGGTGCGACACTGGCGGTCACCGATCGTTCAGCCAAGTCGTTCGCCGAGTTCGAGAGCAGGGGGGCGGGCGCGTCCACCGAACAGGCGACGATCTTCGATGCAGACGTCATCTTCCTTTGTCTACCCAACGACAAAGCGATCGAGGAGGTCGTCGCTGGCGAGGGCGGATACTTGACCCGCGCCCGCGCTGGCCAAACCTTGATCGATTTAAGCACGATCACCTACAAGACCACCGTTTCGGTCGCCGAGTCGCTGGCTTCACGCGGCGTTCAGGTCCTCGACGCGCCGATTTCCGGAATGGAAGCGCGCGCCATCGATGGCACTCTCACGGTCATGTGCGGCGGCGACCGCGCAGTGTTCGACAGGGTGAAGCCTCTCCTGGACCTGATCAGCAACAAGGTCCTCTATATGGGCGCTGCCGGCAGCGGTCAGCTCGCCAAGCTCATCAACCAGCTTCTGTTCGACATCAATGCCGCGGCGCTCGCCGAGATCCTTCCCATGTCGAAGAAGATGGGCCTCGATCCCGATCTTGTCGGAGAAGTCATCAACAGCGGGACGGGTCGCAGCTATGCATCGGAGTTCTTCATTCCCAGGATTCTCAAGGGACATTTCGGCGACGGTTACCCGATGAAGCACGCCTACAAGGATCTGATCAGCGGCGCCGAACTGGGGGCCAATCAAGGAATTCCCATGCCGGTCCTGGCTGCGGCGACGGCGACCTACCAGATGGCTCTGCTGAAGGGACACGGCGACACGGACAAGGGCGGGATGGTGACGGTTTTCGAAGAGCTGCTCGGCATCGCCTATCGAAGCCAGCAAAGTGCGTCGGCGACGTCAGGAGCGAAGTGATGGCGGATCACGGCATAGACAACGGACTTACCAACTACGGTGACAAGGATTTCGCCAGATTCCTGCGCCGGTCCTTTGCGCGGTCGATGGGGCTCTCGCGCGACATGCTCGCCAAGCCGATCGTCGGCATCGCGATGACGCCGTCGGGCTTCAACAATTGTCACCGGTACATGCCGGAGCTGGTCGAAGCGGTCTCGCGCGGCGTGCTCGCCGCGGGCGCGCTGCCGCGGCCGTTCCCGACCGTCTCGCTCGGAGAGGTGTTCCTCAATCCGACCAGCATGATGTACCGCAACCTCATGGCCATGGACACCGAGGAGATGATCGGCGCCCAACCTATGGGTGCGGTCGTGCTCATCGGCGGCTGCGACAAGACGGTGCCGGCGCAACTGATGGGTGCCGCTTCTGCCAATCTGCCGGCGATCCAACTCGTCACGGGGCCTATGATGACGGGACGGCACAAGGGGCAGCGGCTGGGAGCCTGCACCGACTGTCGCGGCTTCTGGGCCAAGTACCGGGCGGGGACCGTCGACAAGGACGAGATCAATACGGTCGAGGGCCGGCTCTCGGTGACATCAGGCACCTGTGCCGTCATGGGCACGGCGTCCACCATGGCCTGCATCGCGGAGACCTTGGGCATGTCTTTGCCGGGCACCGCTGCGATCCCTGCAGTACACGCCGACCGCCTCGTCGCGGCCGAAGAGACCGGCAAGGCCGCCGTCCGCCTGATCGGGACCAGGATCTCTCCGCGAGACATCATCACCCAGAAATCCGTCGAGAACGCCTACCGCGTGCTGCAGGCGGTCGGCGGTTCGACAAACGCGGTCGTGCACCTCACGGCGATCGCCGGACGGCTCGGGATCAAGATTCCGCTGTCGCGCTTCAACGAGCTCTCGGACGAGACGCCGGTTCTCGTCGATCTGAAGCCGGTCGGCGAAGGCTATATGGAGGATTTCCATGCGGCCGGCGGCATGGGTGCCCTGCTGCGCGAACTGAAGCCGCTGCTGCATCTGGACACTATCGACGTCGGAGGGCGAACGCTCGCGCAACGGTTGGAGGAGCCGCTCGATTGGGTAAATCCTGCGGTCATCAGGCCGTTCAACGACCCGGTATCGAAAGATGGCGGTCTCGTCGCACTGACGGGCAACCTCGCCCCTGATGGCGCGATCTTCAAGCGCGCTGCGGCTACACCGGCGCTGTTCGAATCGGAAGGACGGGCAGTGGTCTTCGCGGGTCTCGAAGACCTCAGCAATCGGATCGACGATCCCAATCTGGACGTGCGCCCCGACGATGTTCTCGTGTTGCAGAACGCGGGACCCCATGCGGCGGGCATGCCGGAAGCCGGCTATCTGCCGATACCAAAGAAGCTGGCCCAGGCTGGTGTGAAGGACATGGTCCGGATTTCGGACGCCCGCATGTCCGGGACGGCGTTCGGTTCGATCGTCCTGCACATCGCGCCGGAGGCCGCCGTCGGCGGTCCGCTCGCGGCTGTACGCAACGGCGACCGGATCCGGCTGTCGATCACCAACAAGCGGATCGACCTTCTGCTCGAGGACGCCGAGATCAAGCGGCGCCTGGCGGAGCATCGCCCGCCGCCGGCGCCCGCCCGCGGCTACAAATCGCTGTACCGGCGCACGGTGCTGCAGGCACCCGACGGGTGCGACTTCGACTTCCTGACGCAGGCTGACGTGTGATGACGACCTCGTTCGATCCGGATCCCGCGGCGCGCCTGCTCGCGCAGGTTTGGCGCGGCTCGAAGCAGATCGCGGAACTGCCGCAGGACGTCAGGCCGGCGAACATCGACCAGGGCTACGACGTTCAGGACCGTCTGGTTGATCTCCTGGGCGTGCCTGTGGTCGGCTGGAAACTGGGTGTTGGCAGCGCCAGGCTGAAGCAGCAATCCGGTGTCGGGCGATCGATCGCGGGACGCGTGCTCAAGACCCGCCGGCGCGAACCCGGCGCCGCGGTCCAGCTCTCGTTCGCGGCTCCGGTCACGATCGAGTTCGAGATCGCCTTCGTGCTCGGCGAAGACATCGATCACAGGTTCTCAGGAGATGCCAGGAGCGCGATCGCGGAAACCCGCGTCACGTTCGAACTCGTCATGGCGCGGTTCGTCGATCGCCGTTCCGTCGGGTGGCCGAGTTTCGCAGCCGACAATTCCGGCTTTGAGGGCCTGATCGTCGGTGAGCGCTTGGACGAACGGCAGTTTCCGGAACTGCTGTCCTCGCTCGTCGTGACGGTCGATGGTGAGGAGAGAGCCCGCGCCGCGACGGGAGATGACGCGACCGACCCCTACGGCGCTCTGGCCGATCTCGTTGCGATCGCCCGCGAGCGGAAGATGATCCTGCCGAAGGGAAGCATTATCTCCACGGGCTCTGCCTCGATGCCGTTCGCCGTGTCGGCCGCGAAGGGCGAGGTCAGCGCTTCGTATCTCGGAAAGACGCTCGGTTTCACATTCCAGGCACCGGCAAGCATCTTGTGAGGGAGAAGATTTCTATGTCGACGGCCACCAAGATCGATCCAGGCCGGCTGCTGCGCTTCGCGACTGCCGTCTACGTCGCTGCCGGCATGTCGCAGGAGGACGCGCATCTGTGCGCCGACACCCTGGTGCAGGCCGACCTCTGGGGTCACCAGTCCCACGGCGTGATGCGGCTGTCGTGGTACGCGGCGCGTCTGAAGGCCGGCGCCTGCGATCCAAAGGCCAAACCCGAACTGCTCGTCGACGCCGGCGGCCTCGCACTTATCGATGGCAATGACGGCATGGGCCAGGTGCTCACCGCGCGTGCCGCCCACGAAGCCGTTCGTCGCGCCAAGGCGCACGGGATCGCCGCCGTCGGTATCCGCAATTCGAATCATTTCGGTACGGCATTCTACTTCACGCTGATGGCGGCGCGCGAAGGATGCGTCGCCTTCCTTTCGACCAACGCCAGCCCGGCGATGGCGCCATGGGGCGGCCGGAGGAAGACCGTCGGGACCAATCCCTGGTCGTGGGCCTGTCCGGCGGGATCTCGCGCGCCGATGGTGCTCGACATTGCCAATACCGGTGTTGCTCGCGGCAAGATCTACCTGGCGAAGCAGAAGGGCCAGTCGATTCCTGAAGGTTGGGCGATCAACGCCGCGGGCGCTCCGACGACCGATCCCGCCGAGGCCATCGAAGGCATCATCCTGCCGATGGCGCAGCATAAAGGATACGCGATCGCGCTGATGATGGATATGCTGTCCGGCGTGCTCACCGGCAGCGGCTTCGGAGCGCAGATCGCGGGCCCCTATCAGGCCGAGCGGCGCAGCCGGGCCGGGCAGCTGATGATCGCGCTGAACATCGAGGCCATGCAGCCTCTGGCGGAGTTCAATGCGCGGATGGAACAGTTGATTTCGCAGATCAAGTCCGTGCCTCTCGCCCAGGGTTTCTCCGAGGTCTTTTATCCGGGCGAGATCGAGGCGCGCAACGAAACCAGGAACAGAGCGGAAGGCTTGCTCCTTCCGGACGATACCCTTGCCGATCTGAAGCGGGTCGCGACGGAGTATGGACTCGAAAAGCACTTGCCGTTCTGAATCCGAAAGATGACCTCCGATGGAGACGCGCTTTCTACAGACCTTCGTCGTGGTGGTCGGAACATCGTCGCTTGCCGAGGCCGCGCGAAAGCTCAACATCACGCCGTCCGCGGTCGTCCAACGGGTTCGCGCTCTCGAAAGCGAGATTGGGTGCAAGCTCATTCATCGCTCGGGCCACTCCATGCGCCCGACCGCCGCCGGCGCTGCAATTCTCGCCGAAGCAACACGGATCGTGAAGGCGGCGCGCGATCTCAATGCAATCGCCGGAGGCGACCTGGAGGTCGGCGGGCTTACCATCGGCGTTTTCAACACGGCGATGACCGGGATGTTGCCCGACGTGCTCTCCGCACTGAAGCGAAACCGGCCGCGGATTGACGTGTACATCGTCCGAGGTCAGTCCGCCGACTTGTATAGGAAATTGGCGCTCGGCGAGCTCGATCTGGCCATTGCGGTCAAGCCGCATTTCAAGCTGCCAAAGACGCTGGATTGGCGCCTTCTGCGCGAAGAACCGCTGGTCATGCTGGTGCCCGAGCACATGGATGCCAGGGACATGCGCACCATCCTGAGCAAGCAGCCGTTCATCCGGCAAGATCGCAATCACTGGGGCGGGCGCGTCGTCGACCGCTATCTGCGCAAGATGAAGATCCGGCCGAACGAGCAGTACGAGCTCGATTCGCTCGAGGCAATCGCAGTGATGGTCGACCGCGGCCTTGGCGTGTCGATCCTTCCGGACTGGCCGCCGCCCTGGCCGGAGGGCTTGAAGATCAAGAAGATTCGCATCCCAAACGCGCCTCACCGCCAGATCGGTTTGTTGTCTCAGCGAAGCTCGCCCCGGGAATGGTTGATCCGCGCCTTCGTGGACGAGGCTACCGCGGCAATCGCGGGTCGGACTGCCGTGCTCCGTAGCCGGCGCTAGGTCTCATCTGCTCGCCTCCACAAGCGTGGCGAACGAAGCGCATGTCCAGGCGACGCCCGAATGAAGCATTCCTGACTTTCGAAAACACAAAAACGCACATTCCCTTCTGCGCGCCCCTTTGTAACGATCGCCACAGCAAAGGTCGCGAGAACCGCGCAAGCAGGGGGGAACGGAGCATGCATTATCGTCGTGGGTGGATTGCGCTGTTTCTGTTCTCGCTTGCGATGATCAACTACATAGACCGGATCACGCTCTCGTTCGCGATCGGGCCAATCGCGAAAGAGTTCGGCTTGGACAGCGTGACCAAGGGATATTTGTTCTCCTCGTTTCTATGGACCTACACCGTTTGCCTGATCCCGATGGGAATGCTCGTCGATCGCTTCGGTGCCAAAACGATTGCAGGTTGGGGGATTGCGGTCTGGTCTGCTGCAACGGTGCTGACCGGCTTTGCCTTCAGCTATCCATCGCTGCTGTTGACCCGGCTCGTCATGGGCGCCGGCGAAGCCACCGCCAATCCGGCAGGGGCGCGCGTGGTGCGCCAATGGATCCCCGCAGGCGAACGCGGCGTCCTGAATGCAATCTTCAACAGCGGTTCTTATGCCGGACCGGCGATATGCGCGCTCGGTGCCGGAGCGATCATCGAAGCCTATGGCTGGCGCGCGCTGTTCGTCATTGCCGGCGCGATCGGCATCGTGTGGCTGATCGCCTGGGTCATTGTCTTCGATCGTCCCGAGAAAGTCAGTTGGCTGAGGACGACCGAACGCGACAAGATTCTCTCCGAGCGCGGCGCAAAGGTGCAGGATCTGGACCGCAACGCCGAGCCTGTCGGTCTGTTGCGGCTCCTGCGAACGCGGACGTTGTGGGGCCTGGCCTTGACCCAGGGCTGCAACGTGTATTCGCAGTACCTTTTCCTGACCTGGTTGCCGAGCTATCTGCAGACCAGCAAGCATCTCACTATCCTCAGCACGGGCTTTTATACGGCCGTACCGTATGCGATCGCGGTCGTGCTTTGCATCGCGATGGGTCGCTTGAGCGATCGATTCCTGCGCAATACGGGGACGGCGACCGGCCGCCGTCGCTACTTGATTGCAGCGGCGATGGTGATCGCTTCCGTCATCCTGGCTGCGCCCCTGGTCGAGAACCTCTCGATCATTCTGCTGCTGATCACGATCTCGCTGGCTGGTATTTCGTCGACGACGTCGCTCAATTGGGCGCTGCTCAACGATCTGCTGCCCAATCCGCGCGATGTCGGGAAAGCCATGGGCTTCTTGGTCGTCGGCGGCAACACGTTCGGCCTATGCGCCCCGATCGTGACCGGATACGCCATTGCCTGGACGGGAAGCTACGATTGGGCCTTCGTCATCGCGGGCGTTTTGTTGCTCGCCCGCGCGACCGCGACGTTGACGATGACGAGGCGCCCGATGACGGTCGAACACAGGCGCGAAGGCGCGGGGTTTCAGGCGGACGGAACGATCCGGGCATGACGAGCAATCGCTTCAGCCGCCGGACGATCATGACCGGCGCCATCGCCGCCGGCACACAGCTTGCGACGGCCAAACAACGCCTGGGAGCGAAGGAGCTCTCGGGAGAGGGACGACCGATGCCAAGATTGATGTATGCCTACACGGGTTGTCGCACGACGAGGGAACGAGATGCCCGCGGCGACGGCATCAACGTCTACGTCGTTGATCCCATGACCTCCGATTGGAAGCACCTGCAATTGCTGCGCACGCCGCAGGATAACCCGTCCTATCTCGCCTTCGATCGGACGCGCAGGTTCCTCTATGCCGTGCATGGCGACACGCAGTTCGTGAGCGCCTTGAAGGTCAACGAGGTCGATGGAAGGCTGTCGCCGATCAACACGCAAGACTGCGGCGGCAAGAACCCGGTGTATCTCACGCCCGATATCTCGAACAAGTTCATGATCATCGCGAACTACGCCACGGGATCGGTAGGTGTCCTTCCCATCAACGAGGATGGTTCGCTGGGCAGCCGGTGCGACCTCGTTGAGCTGCAAGGAACGCCGGGTCCGCACAAGACGCAGCAAACCGCGCTACATCCCCATATGATCACCTATGACCCGGCGCAGCGCTCCATTGTCGTGCCCGACAAAGGCGGGGATCAAGTGTGTCTCTTTGGGTTCGATGCAACCCTGGGCAAGCTCATTCCGAAAGATCGGCTACGCGTAAGGTCGCGGCAAGGTGCGGGGCCGCGGCACATCGTCTTTCATCCGACCGGTCGGTTTGCTTACCTCGCCAACGAGCTGGACAGTTCGATCGAGACCTATTCCTACGACGCTGAGCAGGGGGCGTTGAAGCCGTTGCAGATCCTTCCGGCAACGCCGTCTTCGTTTACCGGCGACAACACCGCTGCCGGGATCGCCATCGCGCCGTCCGGCAGGCACGTCTATCTGTCCAATCGCGGTCACGACAGTCTCGCGATCTATGCTGTCGACGAGAAGAACGGGCTTTTGAGCGCGGTCGGTTGGCAGCCGACGCAAGGCCGCGGCCCTCGCTTCTTCACGCTCGATCCATCGGGCAAGCTGCTTTACGCGGCCAATGAGCTGACCGACACCGTGGTCGCCTTCTGGGTCGACGAAGCGACCGGCGCGCTTACGCCAACTGGTCAGCTTGTCAGGACGGGAAGTCCGACATGCATCCTGTTCTCCGAACAACACTGATCGCCGCAATCCGTAACAATACACGCTCTACGAGGACGTCATGATGAGAATTGCTGTGCTGCCGGGCGACGACATCGGCCCTGAAATTACCGAGGCGTCGTTGACCGTGCTGCAAGCCGTCGATGCAGCTTACGGCCTCGGCTTGAAGTTCGAGGTGAGCGAGGTCGGAATGGCCGCTTATCGAAAGCACCGCACGACCTTGCCGGATGCTGTGCTGGAGCAGGCGCGGGGTGCCGACGGCATCTTGCTCGGTCCGGCAGGCATCACCGCGTATCCACCGCGTTCCGAAGGAGGGTTGAACGTCCCAGGGACGGTCCGCAAGACGTTCGATCTGTTCGCGAATATCAGGCCGGCGCGCTCCCGTGCGGGCGTTCTAAAGGCACAACCGAATCTGGATTGCGTCATCGTCCGAGAGAATACGGAAGGTTTTTATGCCGACCGTAATCTGCACCAGGGATACGGTGAGTTCATGCCGACCCCCGACGTGGCGATGTCGATGCGGTTGATCACCGCGCGGGCGTCGCGCCGCATTGCCGAACGGGCGTTCGAGATTGCCGATAAGCGTCGGCGTCACGTCACCTTCGTCGGCAAACGCCACGTCTTGCAGGTGACCGACGGACTCTTTTGGCGTGAGACCGAGGCAGTTGCCGCTCGCCATCCCGAGGTCACGTTGCGTGAGGTGGACGTCGACGCCATGGCGGCCGAGCTGTATTCGCGCCCCGAGAGCTTTGACGTGATTCTCACCAGCAACATGTATGGAGATATCCTTTCCAATCTGGCGAACGCGTTGGCAGGAAGCGTAGGGCTGGCTTCGGCCCTCAATGTCGGAGAAACCCACGCCGCCGCGAATGCAGGACATGGGTCCGCTCCCGATATCGCCGGCAAAGGAATCGCGAATCCGGTCAGTTTGGTGCTGTCGTCTGCAATGTTGCTGCGTTGGTTCGGCGAGAAGAATGGATCGGCAAGGTTTGGCGAGGCAGCCAACGACATCGACGCTGCTGTGGACGCGACGCTTGAAAAGCCCGAAACGAGGAGTCGCGATGTCGGGGGAACAGCGGGCACCAAGCAGGTTTGCGCTGCAATTTGTGAGCGAATTGGCGAGCGCAAGCGCCGCTAGATGGCCAAGCACGCCACGGCCAAAGCCGGTCCAAGATCTCGAAATGGGGAATGTCGTGTCATCGAAACCGCGTATCGCACTGATCCATGCCACACCGATCGCCGTGGAGCCGATCCATCAGGCGTTTGGGGCCAGTTGGCCTGCCGCTGAGGCGACCAACATCCTGGAGGACAGTCTTTCTCCGGATCGGGCGCGTGAACCGGATCTCTCCGCGGATCTCGCCGAACGCATCGTTGATCTCGCCCGGTATGCGCGAAAGACCCGCGCGGATGGCATTCTCTTTACGTGCTCTGCATTCGGCACAGCGATCGAGCAAGCTGCGAAAGTCGTCGACGTGCCCGTCTTGAAGCCCAATGAAGCCATGTTCGAGGCCGCGATCGGCAAGGGGAGCAATATTGCAATGATCGCAACGTTTGCTCCAGCGGTGCAAGGCATGGAAGCCGAGTTCGCGGAGGAGGCGAAGCGTCTGGGTAAGAACGCGCGCCTGACCAGCATCGTCGCAGAGGGCGCCATCGCCGCACTGCGCTTGGGCGATGCGGAAACCCACAATCGAATTGTTGCCGAGAGCGCAGTCAGCCTGAGAGGGTTTGACGCCATCGTGCTCGCCCATTTTTCGACATCGCGCGCCGCAGCAGCAGTACGCGCGGCCACCGCGACGCCGGTCTTCACCAGTCCGGACACCGCAGTGGATAAGATGCGCCGTCTGATCGTCGGAGCGTAATTCGACAATGCTGCTTGGAGTGATCGCTGACGACTTCACCGGGGCGAGCGATATTGCCAATACCTTGGCCAAGGGAATTCCGGGGCAGCGAGGCCTTCGAACCACGCAGTTTGTCGGTCTGCCTAGCAGGCCGGCCTCGTCCGATGTCGAAGCCGGGGTCATCTCGCTCAAAAGCCGGTCCAGTCCGGCGAGCGAGGCTATCGCGCAGTCGCTCGCAGCCTTGTCCTGGCTGAAGGCCCAAGGCTGCCGACAGTTCGTCTTCAAATACTGCTCGACTTTCGATTCGACGCCGGACGGAAATATCGGCCCAGTGGGCGAGGCTCTGGCTGAAGCGCTTGGTGTCAAGGGCGTGATCGCTTGCCCCGCGTTTCCGACGGTTGGGCGTACAGTTTATCGCGGACACCTGTTCGTCGACGATCGGCTGTTGAGCGAATCCGGACTTGGGAGCCATCCGCTCAATCCAATGACCGATCCAAGCATCCGCCGCTGGCTCGAGCGTCAGTCCAAAGCGCCAGTCGGACTCGTCACGTGGCCAACCGTTCAAGCCGGCATCGGTGCTGTGCGCGCCGCGCTTGAACAAGCCGCCGAGCGAGGCGAGACGCTGGCGATCGTCGATGCGCTAAACGATGCCGATCTGATCACGATCGCCCGCGCCTGCAGCGATGCGCCATTGCTGACGGGAGGTTCGGGTATCGCGCTGGGACTGCC
>Ga0209758_1000911_pt1 | contig 40057 bp, 41 predicted proteins | sample AraplaMF_Col_mMF_FD_184258 | JGI IMG/M metagenome (GOLD analysis project Ga0209758, IMG submission 184258) | Arabidopsis root microbial communities from the University of North Carolina, USA - plate scrape MF_Col_mMF (SPAdes) (version 2) | ecosystem: Host-associated > Plants > Roots > Endosphere... | reverse complement strand
GTCGATGTCTGGTCGAATACGATCGTCGACGACGATGACACGCCACTCTTCCGATTGGTGGCCTTTGCTGCCCGCAATGAGGCGACGGCCGCTGAGAGCTTCAGCGAACTGCTGACGGAGAAAGATGTCCTTCTGCGGGAACTTCAACATCGCGTGAAGAACAATCTTCAGATGATCACGGCGCTCATCCGAATGGAGGCGCGCAATGCTCAACAGAATGAGGAAAGCGAGAGGTTTGCACGGCTTGCCGGGCGGATTGAAGCTTTGGCCCTGCTCTATCGCTCGCTGTCGGACGAAGAGAAAGGCGCCACAGTCGATCTTGGCACCTATGTCAGCCAGATTGCCGCCTCGGTAATGGCGGCCCACGCGGTGGAAGGGATCCGGCTGGACATGAAGGTCGATACCTGGCCGGTTTCGGTCGATGTCGCCATGCCGGCCGGTCTCGTCATCAACGAACTCCTCACCAATACGCTGAAGCATGCCTTCGTGGGGCGTGATGGCGGCGAAATCACGCTCCGCTGTGTCGTCAGCGATACCGGGTGCAGGATCACCGTTGCTGATAACGGGGTCGGTCTTCCCCAGGATGTAACCTGGCCGCAACCGGGAAAGCTGAGCGCGATGATCGTACAGTCGCTGAAACAGAATGCCCGCGCCGAGGTTGAAGTGAGCTCGTCCCCTGACACCGGCATGAGTGTCTCCCTCGTCTTCCCGAGAACCGAAGCGGCCCAATAGAGCGCCGCGCGTCTTTTCAGACGCGCTAGAGCCTTTCCGAAAATCGATTCCGATTTTCGGGGTTATGCGCTAGCCACCTCATCGATTTGTGTTTGGGGCGCCCCAAGAGCGCCCCAATGCATCTGCCGATACGAGCGGGCTTACATCTTCGGCAGCAGCACCTTGTCGACGACGTGGATGACGCCGTTCGACTGCTTGACGTCGGCAATCGTCACATGGGAGACGCCGCCGTTTTCATCGGTCAGCGTGATCTTGCCCATGCTTTCCTTGGCTTTCAGCACGCAACCGCCGACGGTCTTGATGTCGTGCTCGCCGCCGTCATCCTTGATCATCTTGGCAACGGTCTTGGCCATCGCATCGGCAGCAACGACGTGGCAGGTCAAAACCTTAGTCAGCGTCGCCTTGTTTTCCGGCTTCAGCAGCGTATCGACGGTGCCTTTCGGCAGCGCGGCAAAGGCTTCGTTGGTCGGCGCAAAGACGGTGAAGGGGCCCTTGCCCTCGAGCGTGCCGACCAGGCCGGCGGCCTTGACGGCGGCGACCAGCGTCGTGTGATCCTTGGAGTTCACGGCGTTCTCGATGATGTTCTTGCTATCGAACATCGCAGCACCGCCGACCACCGGGTTCTTGGCGGCAGCAAAGGCGACGGCGGACATGGCTGTGGCGAGCGCGAAGCCGCGCAATAGGGACTTGATCATGATTTTCTCCTCACCGGACACCATCCGCGGGCCTTATGCCTGAGCGTCGTCCGGACAATTCGAACTACGGAGGGCTACGCCGAAGAGTTTCAGACAGGAGAAATTTGATTGACGGCCGGCACGATCATGGCTGGTGCGATCATGGCCGGTGCAAGGGGCCGCTTGCGATCACCGGACCGGTCGCCTGTCCGGTCGGCGAACCGCCGAAGGGTTCGAGGCTGACGGCAAGCGTTGCGCCATCGGCGACTTGGCTGCGCAGATCGGCGGGAATGACAAGTTCGCCGCTTTCGCCCGGCTGGAAGACGCCGAGCGATCTCGTCATGCCGCTGCCCGGCACCAGCCAGAGTTCCAGCGACTTCTCCTCCGGCTTGCCGGCGGCGACCGGCACGATCTTCAGCCGGCCGCTCTGCAGCTCATAGGAGGCGAGAAGATTGATGGTGCTGTTCTGGCCCGAAAGCGAGGCTACCAGCGGTGCCGGTCCCTGCGGCTCCGGCACCACGCCGGAGGCGAAGATGACGGCGCTGACGGCGACGACGATGCAAGCAAAGCTCAGCGAACGCCAGAAAACGGCGGAATTCCAGAGCCCTTGCGAAAAGGATGCGGGCCTTTGACCATCGCCGAAAAGCCGCGCCTCGATCTGCTTGAAGGTTTCCCGGTTCGGAGCGGCGGCTTCATACTCGTCATTGAAGGAGGAGAGGTTGGTTTCCCAACGGCTGACGATCGCAGCGAAAGGCCGATCGTGGCGCATGCGCTCTTCCACCACCCGGCGATCCTGCAGCGACAGGACGCCAAGCACATATTCGCCGGCGAGAACCTCGTCGCGGGAGCGGTCTCCCTTGCTTTTGTCGGGCGATGTCATCGTTCCATGCACTCTCTCAGTTTCAAGAGGCTGCGCCTAAGCCAGGTCCGCATCGTGTTCAGCGGGACACCAAACTGATCGGCCAGTTCCTGATAGCTCAGCCCTTCGACATAAGCCCGTTTCACCGCGACCGCGCGATCAGCTTCCAACTCTTCCATGCAGGTGTCAATCCGCCTTCCTTCATCCTTCGTCACCGTCTGCATTTCCGGGTCGGGCCCGGCATCGGCAAGATCATAGACCGTGTCCAATTCGTCGGCGACGGGCTTGCGCGCCCGCAGCGCATCGATCGACCGGTTGCGGGCAATCGCAGCCAGCCATGCCGATGACGAACCCGAGGCGACGGAGAAGCTGCGTGCGCGCTGCCAGATGCTGATATAGACTTCCTGCAGGGCCTCGTCGGCTTCCGTGCGATCCTTCAAGATACGCAGGCAGATCGAGAAAAGTTTCGGTCCGGTCTGATTGTAGAGGGCCACGAAAGCCCTGCGATCGCCGAGTGCGACGCGGCCGATCAGGTCTGCGATGTCATCGCCTTGCATGCCGTTCCTCATCTCAAGCTTGCGTGCGCCAGACGGTAACGGCGTCCGGCTCCGCGCCAGATACGAAAAACTATTGCCCTCTGGATTATTCCCTCTGTCAGAAACTTGCGATAAAAGGCCGCGAACAATTCTGCGGGGTTCCCATGAACGAAACCGAAAGCGAAATGCAGGCACGGCTTCTGGCCAAGGCACTGCCCTTCATGCAGCGTTACGAGAACAAGACGATTGTCGTGAAATATGGCGGCCACGCCATGGGCAATCCCGAGCTCGGCAAGGCCTTTGCCAGCGACATCGCCCTGTTGAAGCAGTCCGGCGTCAACCCGATCGTCGTTCATGGCGGCGGCCCGCAGATCGGCGCCATGCTGAGCAAGATGGGCATCGAATCGAAATTCGAGGGCGGGCTTCGCGTCACCGACCAGAAGACGGTCGAGATCGTCGAGATGGTGCTCGCCGGCTCGATCAACAAGGAAATCGTTGCGCTCATCAACCAGACCGGCGAATGGGCGATCGGCCTTTGCGGCAAGGACGGCAACATGGTCTTCGCCGAAAAGGCGCGCAAGACGGTCAAGGATCCGGATTCGAACATCGAGCGCGTGCTCGATCTCGGATTCGTCGGCGAAGTGGTCGAGGTCGACCGCACGCTGCTCGATCTGCTCGCCCGCTCCGAGATGATCCCGGTTATCGCCCCCGTCGCCCCCGGCCGAGACGGCGCCACCTACAATATCAACGCCGATACCTTTGCCGGCGCCATTGCCGGCGCGCTGAACGCCACCCGGTTGCTGTTCCTCACCGATGTGCCCGGCGTGCTCGACAAGAACGGCCAGCTCCTCAAGGAGCTTTCCGTCGCCGAAGCGCATGCGCTGATCGCCGACGGCACGATTTCGGGCGGCATGATCCCGAAGGTCGAGACCTGCATCGATGCGATCAAGGCCGGCGTGCAGGGCGTCGTCATCCTGAACGGCAAGACCGCCCACTCCGTGCTGCTCGAGATCTTCACCGAGCACGGCGTCGGAACACTGATCGTTCCCTGATCGAGGCAGCGCCCTTCACTTGCGAAGGGCGGATCTTCCTCACACGGGAACAGGGTATCGGGGAAAGAAATGCGCCTGACAGACTGCTATAATTTTCACGATTTCCGGCGCATGGCCAAACGGCGTCTTCCCGGACCGATATTTGACTATATCGACGGCGGTGCCGATGACGAGGTGACGTACCGGCGCAATACGGCGGCCTTCGAGGCTTGCGATCTGGTGCCTGACGTTTTGCGCGGTGTGGCCGAGGTCGACATGTCGGTGACCGTCATGGGGCAGAAGCTCGCAATGCCGGTCTATTGCTCTCCGACGGCGTTACAGCGCCTTTTTCACCACCAGGGGGAGCGGGCGGTCGCGGCGGCGGCGGCAAAACACGGCACGATGTTCGGCGTCTCCTCGCTCGGCACGATCAGCCTGGAGGAAGCCAGACGGATCAGCAACGGGCCGCAGGTCTATCAGTTCTATTTCCACAAGGACCGCGGCCTCAACCGCGAGATGATGGCGCGAGCGAAAAATGCCGGCGTGCAGGCGATGATGCTGACGGTCGACAGCATCACCGGCGGCAACCGCGAGCGCGACAAGCGCACCGGCTTTGCCATTCCCTTCAAGCTCAATCTTGCCGGCATGACCCAGTTCGCGATCAAGCCTTCCTGGGCGATCGACTGGCTGACGCACGAGCGCTTCCGGCTGCCGCAGCTCGAAAACCACGTCAAGATGGATGGCGGCGCGCTGTCGATCAGCCGATACTTCACCGAGATGCTGGACCCCTCGATGTCATGGGACGACGTGGCGGAGATGGTGCGCGAATGGGGCGGGCCATTCTGCCTGAAGGGCATCATGTCGGTCGAAGACGCCAAGCGCGCGGCCGAGATCGGCTGCAGCGGCATCGTGCTTTCCAATCATGGCGGGCGCCAGCTCGACGGCTCGCGCAGCGCATTCGACCAGTTGGCCGAGATCGTCGACGCCCTGGGCGACCGGATCGACGTGATGATGGATGGCGGCGTGCAGCGGGGAACGCATGTTCTTAAAGCGCTGTCGCTGGGGGCGAAGGCCGTCGGGCTCGGGCGCTACTATCTCTTCCCGCTTGCCGCTGCCGGACAGCCCGGCGTCGAACGGGCGCTGGAGACGATGCGTACCGAGATCGAGCGCGGCATGAAGCTGATGGGCTGCACCTCGGTCAGCCAGCTCAGCCGGCGGAATCTGCGCTTCCGTTCCTGAGCAGAACGAGATTTCATTCCGGGCCGCAGCCTTTCGCATCAAATCTGCGGCCCTCGGGCATTCGACGTCAGAGCAGGCTATAAATCGCCGCCGCCTCCTGTTTCAACTTTTCCATCATCGACCGGTAGGGCCCCGGACCATAGCTGACGCGGCCGACACCGAGCTTGGCGAGCGTCTTCACGTCAGGGGCGCCTGTCCGCATCATGATGTTGACCGGCAGCGGCGATGCGGCGCAGATCTTCTCGATCAAGGCGGGATCGATCAGACCGGGAACGAAGAAGCCGCTACCGCCGGCGGCCGCATAGGCCTTGCCTCGCTCGATCGCCTCGTCCACCAGACCGGCATGTTTGGAAAGATCGCTCTCGGCCAGGAAGAGATCGGTGCGGGCATTGATGAAGAAGGCAATGCCCTTGCCTTCCGCCATGGCGCGAATGGCCCGGATGCGGGCCGCCTGCCTCTCGGCCGGATAGAGCCCGCCACCGCCGACCACCTGATCCTCGAAATTGATGCCGACGGCGCCGACCTCCACCAGCTTGGCGACGTTGGCGGCGGCCCCCTCAGGCTCGGCCGAATAGGCGCCTTCGAAATCGACAGAAAGCGGCAGATCGACGACAGCGGTGATGGATCTTGCCGTCTCGACCAGCACCGACATCGGCAGCTTTTCGCCGTCGGCATAACCATGGGCTGCGGCAACCGACCAGCTTCCTGTGGCAAGCGCCTTGGCGCCGGCATCGGTCACCGCCTTTGCCGTCCCGGCATCCCAGATATTGTAGAGAACAACCGGAGCGCCCTTGCGGTGCAATGCGCCGAATGCCTTGGCCTTTTCGTTCTGGTTCATGCTGTCTCCTCCATCTTTGCTTGCGTGCTGATCTTCTGTTCATGCCGCAGCAGCCATTGCTTGCGCCAGAGCCCACCGCCATAGCCGGTCAACGAACCATCCGCGCCGAGGATGCGGTGGCAGGGCACGATGATGGCAAGCTGGTTGGCCCCGTTGGCGCGGCCGACGGCACGCACCACTTCTGGCCTTTCCATCTCCCTTGCAAGATCGCCATAGGCGCGCGTCTGGCCGGCAGGGATATCGATGAGCTTTGCCCAGACGTGTTTTTCGAAGGGCGTGCCGCCGAGCGCCAATGACGTCCTGAAGACAGTCAGCCGCCCTTCGAAATAATCCCGGATTTCTGCCTCGATCTGGTCGATCGCCGGCGTGCGGCCGATCGCAACCGAGGAGCGAACACGCTTCTGCAGCGCCTCGAGCTCGGTCGGCAGTGCCTTGCGGTCGTGGAATTCGAGAAGGTGGAGATGCGTCTGGTCGGCAACGGCCACCATCGGTCCAAGCGGCGTGTCGAACCAGTCGGCAAAGAGAAGTTCACGGTTCTGCGAGAGCGCCGGCGCCTTGCCGACGAGCCGCTGAAAAGCCGTCCGGAAACCACTTGGAGATTCATATCCCGCCTCAAGCTGCGCATCGATGACGCGCGCGCCGTCGGCCAGTTGCCGGGCCGCTTCACCCAGCCGGCGATAACGGACGATATCGTGAAAGGTCATGCCGAGCGCCCGCTTGAAGGCGCGACGCACGGTCGAGGGATCGTGGCCCCGGCGCACGAGCTCATCCTCGGTCCAGCGCAGCTGCGGCTCGCGGTCCAGTGCGGCAAGCAGCTCGTCGACGATTAGTTCCCTGCCCGGCTGCTCCAGCGGCCTGCAGCGCTGGCACGGGCGGAAGCCGGAATGCATGCAGGCGGCGATCGTGTCGAAAAAGATGGTATTTTCCCGCTTAGGCTTGCGCGCCGGGCAGGTCAGGCGACAGAAAATGCCTGTCGTCTTGACGCAGACATAGGCCTGACCCTCGTAATCGGCGCTGCGCGCGATCAGGGCATCATAGAGCGTATCATCGTCGGGGCGTTCGAAAAGCATGACCGCTTTCTAACATTCCGTGCCTGCGCCGTCCGCCGAAAATCGGGCGTCTATTCTTTCTTGTCGATTTCCTTGCGGCAGCAGCCGTGCCATAAGACCGCCATGACCAAGATCGACCGCACGCCTGATAAATCCGATTTCGAGCACGTCACAGACTGGGTCTTCGACCTCGACAACACGCTCTATCCGCATCATGTCAATCTCTTCGCGCAGATCGACAAGAACATGACCGCCTATGTCGCGGCACTCCTGCAGATGGAGCGGGAAGAGGCGCGCAAGCTGCAGAAGCAATATTACCTCGACCATGGCACGACGCTGCAGGGCTTGATGATCCATCACGGCATCGACCCTAACGACTTCCTCGAAAAGGCACATGCGATCGACTACACGGCGCTGACGCCGCAGCCGGAACTCGGCGAGGCGATCAAGGCGCTGCCGGGGCGCAAGTTCATCTTCACCAATGGCAGCGTCAAGCATGCCGAAATGACGGCGGAGGCGCTCGGCATTCTCGAGCATTTCGACGACATCTTCGATATCGTCGCTGCCGACTACGTGCCGAAGCCGGCGCAGGCGACCTACGACAAGTTCACAGCGCTGAAGCGGGTCGAAACCACCAAGGCCGCCATGTTCGAGGATCTACCGCGCAACCTGACGGTGCCGAAGGCGCTCGGCATGCAGACCGTGCTGCTCGTGCCGCGCAATCTGGAAGAGACGGTCGTCGAATGGTGGGAAAAGACCAGCGGCGAGGAGGATCATATCGATTTCGTCACCGACGATCTCGCCGCTTTTCTCCGCAAGATTATCGGCCTCGGCAAGGTTACCGGCTGACGACTTTAGGTCTTAAATTGATGCGTGTCGCTCTCCCAAAACCGCTGCACAGTTTTGGGCGACATGCATTAGATTACCAAGTTTTCACTCAGCTTACCGATGTTTAACTGGGTCTTCCGGGGCTACGGCCATATCTTCTTTCGTGAGGGGACACCTTACGAAAGGCAAACACGATGTACCGCAACAAGCTGATACTGGCAGCGCTTTCCTCCACCCTCATCTTCGGTGCAACCGCCGGGGCAGGCTTTGCCGCACCCGGCGACGGGCCGCGCCAGCACGCCGGCATGCACGGTCCGGGGGCTGCTGCCTTCCGCGAAATCACCTATGTCCGCATGCTCAAGCAGTTCGACGCGAACAAGGACGGGAAGGTCTCCAAGGACGAGGCGACGGCCGGCATCGACAAGCTCTTCGCCGCGATCGACACCAACAAAGACGGTTCGCTGACACCAGGCGAAATCCGTGAGTACCGGCAAACGCAGATGCAGGCGATGAGAGATCAGCGCAAGCAGGAGGCCGGCGAAAACAAGGATGCGAATGCCGCAGCCGCGACGCCGGACAATAACGACCAAGGACGGCCGCCGCGCGATGGTCATGGTGGTCGTGACGGACAGCGCTGGATGCGCCATGGCGGCAACATCATGCGTGCCTCGATCATGATGCACCGGGTCGACACCGACCAGAACGGCCAGATTTCCAAACAGGAAGCCGAAGCCGCCTTCGACAAGCTGTTCACCCGGATGGACCGCAACAAGGACGGTGTCATCTCGATCGACGACATGCCGGACCGGCCGCTGCTCTAGAACAGGATTTTTAGGCCGGATCGGCCTAAAATCTCAATCCTGTTCTAAGTTAAAGAGTGAGAGCATGATGTCGTCCGAAAACCGCTCACACTTTTCGGCATCATGCTCTATCTCTTTGTTTTCACGCAATTCCGGACGCAAAACCGCTACGCACTTTTGCTGGAATTGCTCTAAGGCCGGACGACGACATGCCCTTGCCTTTCCCCGTCTCGACGGGGAGAGGCTCTGCAGCTTGTCCCTCCGAAGCGCCTATTCACGGTGTTCGTAGAAATTCTGGACGATCTTCCATGCCTCTTCGGCCGTATCGACGAAGCTGATCAGCTTGACGTCGTCGGGCGCAATCGTCCCGAATTCCGCCAATGCGTCGAAATTGATGATGCTCCGCCAGAACGCCTCCCCGAAAAGGATCAGCGGCAGGCGCTCCATGCGGCCGGTCTGGATCAGCGTCAGGCATTCGAAGAATTCGTCGAGCGTGCCGAAGCCGCCGGGAAAGACCGCGATCGCCTTGGCGCGCACCATGAAATGCATCTTGCGGATGGCAAAATAGTGGAAGTTGAAGCTGAGTTCCGGCGTCACATAGGCGTTCGGCGCCTGCTCGTGCGGCAGTACGATGTTGAGGCCGATCGAAGGGGCGCCCTCGTCGGCCGCGCCGCGATTGCCGGCCTCCATCACGCCAGGGCCGCCGCCGGTGACGATGACATATTCGTGGAAATTGAAGGTGGCAGAATATTTCGAGCAGAGCCGGGCGAATTTGCGCGCCTCGTCATAATAGACGGAAGCCGCCTCCAGGTTGACGCGCTGGATATCGTTGCGGGCCGCCCAGGCGCTCTGGCCGGGGGCGGGAATGCGGGCGCCGCCGAACATGACGACGGTCGACCTGATGCCGCGTTCGGTCAGCATCATCTCCGGCTTCATCAGTTCCAGCTGCAGGCGGATCGGCCGCAGCTCCTCGCGGCAGAGGAAATCCTCGTCGACATAGGCAAGGCGGTAGGCAGGCGACATCGTCTGCGGCGTCTTCGGCACGGCTTCGGCGCGCTGCCTGTCGGTTGAGCTGCTCTTCAGCGGGTCCCATACGCCATCCTTGCGCCGCGAACCGCCGTTTCGTCCCTTCGCCATCTCGAAATGCCTTTCAGTATTGCCGGCTACGAAGCCGGATATGTCGCTATAACGCCTTGAATCCAGGTATGATCTTGTCGGAAAAATCATTCCGTTCTACGGCTTCATGCTGTAGAGCAGGGTAAACCCCGCCAACCGCAATTCCGGAGACCCCGCCGTCTCCACGATAAAGATCGAAGTTTAAGGAATTCTCATGAGCGCCACCGACCTCGCATCCCTCGAAAAGATCATCGAAGCCGCCTTCGACAATCGCGACAATGTGAACACGTCGACGAAGGGCGAGGTTCGCGATGCCGTCGAATCAGCACTCGATCTGCTCGATGCCGGCCAGGCCCGCGTTGCCGAACGCTCCGCCGACGGTGCCTGGACGGTCAATCAATGGCTGAAGAAGGCCGTGCTGCTGTCCTTCCGCCTCAACGACATGGATGTGGTGAAGGGCGGCTCGGGCAACTCCACCTGGTGGGACAAGGTTCCTTCGAAATTCGAGGGCTGGGGCGAGAACCACTTCCGCGCCGCCGGCTTCCGCGCCGTGCCGAACTGCGTCGTGCGCCGCTCGGCCTATATCGCCCCGAACGCGATCCTGATGCCCTCCTTCGTCAATCTCGGCGCCTATGTCGGCGAAGGCACGATGGTCGATACCTGGGCCACGGTCGGCTCCTGCGCGCAGATCGGCAAGCATGTGCATCTCTCCGGCGGCGTTGGCATCGGCGGCGTGTTGGAACCGATGCAGGCCGGCCCGACGATCATCGAGGACAATTGCTTCATCGGCGCCCGTTCCGAGGTGGTTGAAGGCTGCATCATCCGCGAAGGCTCGGTGCTCGGCATGGGCGTCTATATCGGCAAGTCGACCAAGATCGTCGACCGCGCCACCGGCGAGGTGACCTACGGCGAAGTGCCGCCCTATTCCGTCGTCGTCGCCGGCTCGATGCCGTCGGGCAATGCGACGATGGGCAACGGCCAGCCGGCGCCGCATCTCTACTGCGCCGTCATCGTCAAGCGCGTCGATGAGAAGACCCGCTCGAAGACCGGCATCAACGAGCTGCTCAGAGATTGATGACACCGGGACGTTGATCCGGTAAACAGACGGCGTCTTTTTACGCGAGGCGGCCCCGCCTTGCCATGTCTTTGCCATTCCCGCCGGATAGTTCGACCGCCATGACCGCTACCGACCCCGTCGCCAATCTCCAGACACTGATTCGCTGCCCGTCCGTGACGCCCGCCGAAGGTGGCGCACTGTCGGCGCTGGAGGCGATGCTTGCGCCGCTCGGCTTTACGGTCGACAGGGTGAAGGCGAGCGAAGCGGGAACGCCCGACATCGAAAACCTCTATGCCCGCCTCGGCAAGGATGGCCCGCATCTGATGTTTGCCGGCCATACCGATGTCGTGCCGGTCGGCGACGAAACCGCATGGACGCATCCGCCGTTTGCCGCCGAGATTTCGAAGGGCGAGCTTTTCGGCCGCGGCGCCGTCGACATGAAGGGCGGTATTGCCTGCTTCGTCGCCGCCGTCGCCCGGCATATCGAGAAAAACGGGTCGCCCAACGGCTCGATCTCCTTCCTGATCACCGGCGACGAAGAAGGGCCGGCGATCAACGGCACGATCAAGCTGCTGCAGTGGGCGGCCGAACGCGGCGAAAGCTGGGATGCCTGCCTGGTCGGCGAGCCGACCAATCCGGACAGGCTCGGCGACATGATCAAGATCGGCCGGCGTGGCTCGCTGTCGGGTAAAATCACCGTTCATGGCGTCCAGGGTCATGCCGCCTATCCGCATCTTGCCGACAATCCGGTGCGCGGCATGCTGCAACTCACTCACGCGCTGATGGACCCGCCGTTTGACGGCGGCACCGACGATTTCCAACCGTCGAACCTCGAAGTGACCACGGTCGATGTCGGCAATCCGGCGACCAACGTCATTCCGGCCAAGGCATCGGCAAGCTTCAACATCCGCTTCAACGACAGCTGGACCGTTGAAACGCTGCGGGCCGAAATCCTGCGCCGCCTGGACGTTGCTGCCCGGGACGGCGCGTTGCGGCCGGACCGCGAGCCGGTGGCCTACGATATCGTCTGGGCCGATCGGCCGAGCCATGTCTTCCTGACGCGCAACAATGCGCTGATCGCCTCGCTGTCTTCAGCCGTCGAAAGCGTTTCCGGCCAGTCGCCGCGACTTTCGACCACCGGCGGCACATCGGATGCGCGCTTCATCAAGGATTATTGCCCGGTCGTCGAGTTCGGCCTCGTCGGCCAGACAATGCACATGGTCGACGAGCGCGTCGCTGTCGCCGATCTGGAGACGCTGACGGCGATCTACCACACCTTCATCGCTCGCTGGTTCGCCAATGCCGGGCTTTAGGGAGGTTCAATATTACCTGGCCGGCCTCTGGCTGCTGATCCGGCTGGATCCGCGCGGCTTCCGCTACCTCGATATGTCCGAGCGCGGCGTCAACCGTTCGTTCTGGGCGATGCTCTGGTGCCTGCCGCCGATGGGTATTTCCTGGCTCTGGTGGCGACAGGCCTTTCTGCGGTCGATGCCGCCGGAAGCCGATGTCAACTTTGCCTTCTATATCAGGCTCGGCCTCGTCGAGGTCGCCAACTGGTTCGTGCCGCTGGTCTTTGCCGGGCTGCTGCTGCTTGCCGTCCGCATGGGCGAGCGTTTCGCCCCGGTCGTCGTCAGCGTCAACTGGCTCGGCGTGCCGCTCTCCTATATCAACGGGCTGCTGCTGGCGCTGGTGTTCTTCCTGCCCGGCTCCGTCGGCCTCGTCTCGCTGCTGCTGCTCGCCTTCATGCTGGCGCAGGTCTTCGTGCTGGCGCGCATCCTCCGGATGATCTGCCACGGTCACGCGCTGATGGTCGGAGCGCTGACGCTGGTGCTGCTCGTGCCATCGATGATCCTTTCGGAATATCTGCAGCACTTCCTCGGCATCTATCCCGCCTGATCAGGCTCCTGCTGGAGCGGTATTTTCATGACAGATCATCATCAGTATCGGTGACCGGCCTTCGGCGATCGACGATCACCTCGGGATAATCCACCTGCATGAAATAGAGCCCGTCCGGCGGCGCCACCGGGCCGCAGGCCTTGCGGTCGCGCGCCTCAAGCGCTGCCTCGACATCATCAGGCGTCCATTTGCCTTCGCCGGCGAGTTTCAGCGTGCCGGCGAACGAACGGATCTGGTTGTGGAGAAAACTCTGCGCCGTGGCGCGGATCTCGATCAGTTCGCCATTGCGCGTCACATCCAGCCGGTCGAGCGTGCGCACCGGGCTGTTTGCCTGGCAATGGGCGGCGCGGAAGGTGGAGAAATCGTGCCTGCCGACCAGCCTCTGGGCGGCAGCGTGCATGACCTCGTGATCGAGCACCTTCGGCACCCACCAGGCCTTGCCGGCTTCAAGCGCCAGCGGCGCCCGGCGACTGACGATGCGATAGAGGTAATGGCGCCGCAGCGCCGAAAATCGCGCATCGAAGAATTCGGCAACCGCCTCAACGTCGAGTATGGAGACGCGCTCGGCGGCGAGCCTCAGATGCGCGTTCAACGCATTCTGCAGCTGGTAGGGCGACCACGCCTTCGAAAGATCGGCATGGATCACCTGCCCCATGGCATGGACGCCGGAATCAGTGCGTCCGGCGCCGCGGATCGACACCGCCTCGCCGGTCAGCGACAGCACCGCGGCCTCGATCGCGCCCTGCACCGAGGGGCCGTTCTCCTGCCGCTGCCAGCCGACATAGGGGCCGCCGTCATATTCGACGGTCATACGGAAACGCGGCATCAGGTGAGCCTCGTGCCCGCCGCAAGCGGCGTGCCCCTGAGGAAATCGGCCGCCGCCAGCGGTTTGCCGCCGGCCTTCTGCAGCCTGGTCAGCCGCACCGCGCCCGAAGCGCAGGCGACCACGAGATCATCCGTCAGCAATTGCCCGTCAGCACCCTGCCCCTCAGCCAGTTCGGAAGCCAGCACCTTCACCCGCTCCGGCTTGCCGCCGATTTCGAGCTCGAACCAGGCCCCCGGAAACGGCGCCAGGCCGCGGATGTGATTGTGCACGTCCCCGGCATCCCTGGAAAAATCGATGCGCGTCTCGGCCTTGTCGATCTTGGCGGCATAGAGCACGCCGTCTTCCGGCTGCGGCGTCAGCGGCAGGTCGTTCATCTCGAGTTTCACCATGGCTTCCGCCATCGCCTTGGCGCCCACGAGCATCAACCGGTCGTGCAGCTCGCCAGCCGTCGTGTTCGGGCCGATCTCGACCTCGCGGGTCAGTGCGACGGCGCCGGTATCCAGACCCTTGTCCATCTTCATCACCATCATGCCGGTCTTTGCGTCGCCGGCCATGATCGCCCGCTGGATCGGGGCAGCACCGCGCCAGCGCGGCAGCAGCGAGGCATGGCCGTTGTAGCAGCCATCCCTTGTGCCGTTCAAAATCGCTTCCGGCAGCAACAGTCCGTAGGCAACGACGACGCCGGCGTCGGCATTGAAAGCGCGAAACCTCTCGCGCTCCTCGGGGTCCTTGAAATTGACCGGGGTGAAGACCGGCAGGCCGAGCAGCTCGGCCGCCTGATGCACCGGCGATTTCTGCAGATCGAGGCCGCGCCGCCCACCCGGCCGTGGCGGCTGCGTATAGACCGCAACGATCCTGTGCCCGGCATCGACGAGCAGGCGCAGGGTCGGGACCGAGAACTCCGGCGTTCCCATGAAGATGATGCGAAGAGACATTTTATCTCGCCAATTGAGGATCAGCCGTCTTCAAACGGGTTTACGAGCTTGAGATCAAGCCCCTCGAAATCTCTGCTGTTGCGGGTCGCAAGCGTCGCGCCGTTGGCAAGGCAGATGGCGGCAATCATAGCATCCTTCGTTTCCATCGGCCGTCCCGCCTTTCTGCGCTCCGCAGCCAACAGGCCGTAGCGATGCGCCGCACTCAGGGAAAAACCGAGGATACGGCCCGAAAATTCCGACTCGATCCGATTGAAGTCGGACACCAGCGCAGTCTTTCGCCTGCCATCATCAAGGAGTTCAAGACCGTAACGCATTTCGGCGACTGCAATCGTCGTCAGAAAAAGCGTCTCGACGTCGTAGGCGTCCAGCCAGCTCAGTATCCGCTCGCTGTGGGCCCTCCCCTGCATTTCGGAAATCACATTCGTATCGAGGACGATCATCTGTCGAAGCGCGGCGGTTCGCGGTCGCGTTCGTGGCGAGATGCGGCGATGGCCTCCACTTCATCTTCGCTCAATCTTTCGTCACTCATCAGAGAGCGCAGGCGCTGCCCGGCGGAAGCTCCTGAGCGCTCCACGGCAATCTGCCGGCGCATGATTTCGATCGCCTCTTCCGAAAGGCTGCGGCCGTTGCGCTGCGCGCTTTCCTGAAGCTGCAGCTTCATTGCATCCGGAACATCTCGAATAAGCAGGTCGCCCATTCGGCACCTCCACTATGATATCAGTGATATCATAGTGCCTCGCCTGTGAATTTTCAATGCAGCGCTCAGAGCGCCTTTGACTTTGCCGCCTTGGTGAATTTCTTGATGACCATCTCCCGCTTCAGCCGCGAGATATAATCGATGAAGAGCACGCCGTTCAGGTGGTCGATCTCGTGCTGCAGGCAGGTGGCGAGCAGTCCGTCGGCTTCCACGGTCTGTTCCTTGCTGTTCAGGTCGAGATATTTGACCGAGACGACAGCCGGGCGCTCGACCTCGGCATAATAATCCGGAATCGAAAGACAGCCTTCCTCATAGACGGAGCGCTCGTCGGAGGATTTGACGATCTCTGGATTGATGAAGACCTGCGGCTGCTTTTCCTCGCCTTCGCGCGAGATGTCGATGACGAGCATGCGGCGCGGCACGCCGATCTGGATCGCGGCAAGGCCGATGCCCGGCGCGTCGTACATGGTTTCGAGCATATCGTCGGCAAGACGCTGCAGGTCGGAGTCCACCCGCTCGATCGGCTTGGACAGCTGGCGGAGAACGGGATCAGGAAGAATGATGAGTGGCTTGATGGTCATGGCGTTCCCATAACCCATCTTTTCCGACTATGGAATTATCCGGCAGGCGGGGAATACGCTTTTTTGCATCCCCGCCTGGAATTTCGCCATAGAGCCTTTCCTGGTCAGATTGAATCATTCTGTTGGCTCAAACGGAGTCGGATGGTCGACCGGCCGGCGCGCGTCGTAGCCAAGCTCTACGGCCAAGCCGGCCGGTCGATCAGCCGGCCCGTTTCAGCCAACCCGAAGGGCCGGGCATCTTTCCGCCAGGATCAAAGGCGATCGGCTCGGACGTACCAAGAGGTATGCCCGTCGCCAATCGCCTCTGCCCTGACGAAAACCTGCTCCGGCAGAATGCTGCAATCTGACCAGGAAAGGCTCTATTCGCCTCAGGCCGCCCGGCGGGCAGCACTGGCGGAATGGCCTTCCGGGCGGGCGCGGAAGCGCCGCAGCAGCTCGATCAGGGTCTCCACCTCGTCCTTGAGGCGGCGGGTTTCCGCCGAAGACTGTTCGACCATGTCCGAATTCTGCTGGGTGATCGCACCCATGTTGCGGACGGCGACGCTGACCTCGTTGACGCCGGTCGCCTGATCGCGGGCGGCGGCGGCGATATCGGCGACGAAACGGTTGATGATGTCGATGCGGCTGATCATGTCGTTCAGCGCTTCGCCGGTGCTGGAGACGATGCCGACGCCCTGATTGACCTGGGTCGAGCTCTGCGAGATCAGGTTCTTGATCTCCTTGGCCGCTTCCGCGGTGCGCTGGGCGAGCTGGCGGACTTCCTGGGCGACGACGGCAAAACCCTTGCCGGCATCGCCGGCGCGCGCCGCCTCAACGCCAGCGTTCAGCGCCAGCAGATTAGTCTGGAAGGCGATCTCATCGATAACGCCGATGATCTTGGAGATCCCGGTCGAGGATTTCTCGATGCCGGCCATCGCCGAGACGGCGCTGGTGACGAGTTCGCCCGAGTTCTTCGCCTTCTCTTGCGTCTCACGCACGGCGTCCGAAGCCTTCTCGGCATTGGCCGCCGTCTGACCGACGCTGACGGACAGCTGCTGCAGGGCGGCCGAACTCTCCTCGACGCCTGCCGCTTGCTGGGCAGTGCGCAGCGCCAGATCGTTGGTTGCATTGGAAATGACGTCGGCGCCGCTCATGATATGACCAGAAGTCTCGCGCACGGAGGCGAAGGACTGGCGAAGGGCGCTGACGGCGCGGTTGTAGTCCTCGGCCATCTGCCGGAAATTGCCCGGCAGGTCGGACGGCAGGGTGGCTTCGAGATCGCCGTTCGACAGCGCTTCCAGACCGCGGCGCAGCTGCTCCAACGCGATCGCCTGATCGGATTCGGCCTGGGCACGCTCTTCTTCCAAGGCGCGGCGCTTGGCTTCGAGCGTCTCGAGATAGACCGAGATGGAATAGTCCATGTCGAGCATGCCGGCCTTGATGACGGCCGACAGCTTCTCGGCCAATGCCTTGCCCTCTCGGCGCGCAAAGATCGACGGCCACTGCTTCTCCATGATGCCCTTGACGAGCTCGGACATGACGATGGCGTAACCGCCAATATACCAGCGCGGCTCCAGCCCGATGCGGGCGTGCGTCCGGCCGACCGCGGTCACGCCGTTGACATAGCTCTCGTCGAACGCGCCGCCGGCGAGATTGGCCCAATGATCCTGCTGGCGCTTCTTGGCATGGCCGACATGGTTCTTATCGGCGAAGAAGCCTGCGACAGCCGGGGTCTTAGCGATCTTGGCGTAGAATTTATCGAGGGCACCGCCGATCAGCTCCGATATGACCGGGCGCAGATCCCGCATGGACTTGCGCGCTGCCTCATCCAGTTCGATGAAATCGAGGCGCTGCCTGAGGGCGTTGTCGGTCTGCTGGGCGGTCATGGGGATCTCTGTACTTGGCGCGACGCGCGCGGGAAGGAATTTCTGCGCCGCAGGTTTTGGCCAATATGGTTGAGCAATCGTTAAATCGGACGGCGATTTCTACTCGCCGAGCGAGGAAGAGCGATAGCTTGCGAGGATATTGGGGGCCGCCCATTCCGTTCACGTTTTGATCTATATATTGCCGTTTCTTCTGTTATGCTCGCGGCATGACCATCCATTCCGAATCGCTCGCCCTTTCCCTTGCCTCGATCAGCCCGGCCATGCTGGCGCTCATCGGCGGAGGTCTCGCCGCCCTCGCCCTGCTGGTGGTCGTGCTTCTCCTGCGCAGTGCCAGCCTTCGCCGCGAGCAGGCGGAGGAAGCGAGCTTTCGCGCTGAGGAAAACGAAGCGCGGATGGCAGAACTTTTGAAGATCCAGGCGGAGATGCAGGGCCGCATCGCTGTCATGACCGAGGTCTTCGGCGCGCGGCAGAGCGAACTCAACCAGACGATCAGCCAACGCCTCGACGGCATGTCGCAGCGCGTCAGCTCGACAATCACCGAGCAGACCAAATCGACGCATGAGAACCTGCAGCGGCTGCAGGAGCGGCTGGCGGTCATCGATGCCGCACAGAACAATATCCAGACGCTCGCCAAAGATGTCGTCGGGCTGCAGGCCATTCTGTCCAACAAGCAGACGCGCGGCGCCTTCGGCCAGTCCAGGATGGAAACGATCATCGCCGACGGCCTGCCGATGGGCGCCTACGCCTTCCAGCAGACGCTGTCCAACGGTTCGCGGCCGGACTGCACGATCCGCATGCCGAACGGCGCGCCGCCGCTGGTGATCGACGCAAAATTTCCGCTCGAAGCCTGGAACGCGATCCGCGACGCCGGCAGCCCCGAGGCCGGCAAGATCGCCGGCCAGCAATTTCGCCGCGACATGGAGGTCCATATAAGGGACATTTCCGAGAAATATCTGATCCAGGGCGAAACCCAGGATACGGCCTTTCTCTTCGTGCCGTCCGAATCGATCTTCGCCGAGATCCACGAGCACTTCGAACCGGTGGTGCAGAAGGCGCACCGCGCGCGTATCGTCATCGTCTCGCCATCGCTGCTGATGCTGTCGATCCAGGTCATCCAGGCCGTGCTCAAGGATCAGCGCATGCGGGCGCAGGCGCATCTGATCCAGGGCGAGGTGGCGATCCTGATGGACGATCTCAGCCGCCTCGACGAGCGGGTGCGCAAGCTGCAGGGCCATTTCGCCATGGCGCAGAAGGATATCGACATGGTGGTCACGTCAGCCGACAAGCTCACCAGGCGCGGCGCCAAGATCGAAGCGCTGGAATTCGAGGCGGGCGGCAGCGATGCAAAACCCGCCCGCGACAGCGAAACCGCGGCCAAATCGGTGGAAAGCCGAACCGGTCTTCTGAAGCTCCGGGTGGTTGACGAGGAGTGACCGCTTCGGGCAGTGTCTCGCCCGCATGAAACAGTTGGAGCATGATTTCATTTGCAGGCTCCAGAAGACGGGACACATTCATGATCACAGTTTTCGGGTCCATCAACATGGATCTCATCGCCACGACCGAGCGCCTGCCGAAGCCCGGCGAGACGGTGGCCGGCAACGGCTTTGCCACGGCCGCCGGCGGCAAGGGCGCCAACCAGGCGCTGGCAGCGCGCCGCGCCGGCCGCTATGTGCACATGGCCGGCGCAGTCGGCAAGGATGGCTTCGCCGCGGATGCGCTGGCCCTGCTCGATGATGCCGGCACCGACCTTTCTCTCGTCAAGCATGTCGACGGCCCCACGGGCACGGCGCTGATCCTTGTCGGCGGCGACGGCGAAAACATGATTGCCGTCGTTCCCGGCGCCAACGGCCTGGTCACGCCTGCCGATGCCGAGAAAGCGGTCGGCCGCATGAACGAAGGCGATCTCCTGATGCTGCAGCTCGAAGTGCCGGCGGCCGCCGTCGAACGCGCGCTGTCGGCAGCCCGCGCCAAGGGCGTCACCAGCATCCTCAACCTTGCGCCGCTCATCCCCGATGCGGCCCAACTCGGCCGGCTCGCCGATATCGTCATTGCCAACGAGACCGAGTTCGAGCGGCTGGCCGGCCAGGAGGGCATGGACGCTGAAGCGCGCGAGGCCGCCCTTACGCGCCTGCATGCGGAGACGGGTCAGACGCTGATCGTGACGCTCGGCGGCGATGGCGTCATCGCCATTCGCGACGGGGCAATTTCACGGGCACAGGGTCTCAAGATCGAACCCGTCGATACTGTCGGCGCGGGAGATACCTTCTGCGGCTATTTCACTGCCAGCCTCGACGACGGCCTCGATTTTGCCACGGCGCTGCGCCGTGCGGCCGTCGCCGGGTCGCTCGCATGCCTGAAGGCCGGCGCGCAACCTTCGATCCCCTGGAGCGAGGAAGTCGCAGACAGAATATAGGAAGCGTCCCTTTGCGAAGCCGCCGGCAAAACCCCCGGTAATTCAGGGTGTTCCGGCGGTTTTCCTTGCCTTGATCAAGCAAGTTTCATTCAAATTTAAGAGATCTCCGGCGATGTTGCCCGCGGTCGCCGGTTCCTCGCGCTTTCAGGAATCGGCAACCACGCGGCGGCTCCATGACGGGGCGATGCCTTCGCTCCTGCGCCGGAGAATGCCCGTTCGGCGCATCCTTGTCCGAGGACCTCATGTTCATTTTTCGAATGAAATCGCTTGCGGCGAAACTCATCGTCATCACCGGCATCGCCATCGCGCTTGTTCTCATCGTTTCGAATTTTTTCCTCATCGGTCAGACCCGGGATCGGGTCCAGATCCTGACGATGGATCAGGCCAACCTCGAGGCAAAATCGATCGCCAATGAAATCGCCGCCAATGTCGGCGAACTCGCCAGCGCCGCGCGCACCATGTCGGGCGTCGTCGGCCGCGGCCATGAAGGCAAGTCGCTCGATCGCAAGGGCATGATCAACGTGCTGAAGGCCAATCTCGAACAGAACGCCTTCGCCTTCGGCAGCTGGTTCTGCGAGCAGCTCGGCGCGCTGGATGGCAAGACCACCGAGATCGCCAACAATAATGACGAAGGCACGAACAAGAACGGCGCCTTCACGCCCTACTGGTCGAAGACCAAGGATGGCGGCATCCAGTATTCGACCTTCGACAATGACTATACCGCCGAATGGTGGAAGCTCGCCGCCGACAGCGGCAAGGGCGCGATCACGACGCCCTATATGGCCGAAGGAACGGATGTTCCGACGCTGCTGACCTCGATCGCCTATCCGGTCATGTCGGGTGGCAAGATGATCGGCGTCGCCGGCGTCGACATTTCGCTGAAGTCGCTCACCGACAAGCTGCAGGCGCTGCATCCTTTCGGCTCGGGCCGCGTCACGCTGCTGTCGCAGGCCGGCAACTGGATCGTCGCGCCGATCCCCGACCTGATGACCAAGGAATATAGCGGCGAAGGCGCCGACATCGTCAAGACGGCGCTGTCGAGCAAGCAGCCCGGCCTCGTCAGCAACCTCACCTATGACGGCCTCGCTCCCTTCGACCGCGTCGTCTATCCCTTCGCGGTTCCCGGCGTCAACGCCACCTGGGTCGTGCTCGTCGACGTCCCGCACACGGCGATCAACGCCCCGGTGCAGGACCAGACCTACATGATGATCGTCAATGGCCTGATCGTGCTCGGCGCGGTCATGCTGGCGCTCTATTTCGCCGTCCGCTCTTTCGTGCAGCGGCCGCTCGGCGGTCTCGTCGCCAGCGTCAAGGCGCTCAGCGACGGCCAATATGCCGAACCGGTCGCCGCCCAGGAGCGCAGCGACGAAATCGGCTCGGTCGCCAAGGCGCTCGAAGGTTTCCGCTTCAAGCTCGCCGACAGCCGGCGCCTTGAGGACGAGGCGGCCCGAGAGCGTCAGGCTGCGGAAGCCGAGCGCGGCCGCTCGGAATCGGAACGCCAGGAATCGTTATCGCTGCAGCGCCATATCGTTTCGATCGTCGGCGCCGGCCTTTCCGAGCTGTCGCAGGGCAATCTCGCTCACCGCATCACCGACGACTTCCCCGGCGAATACGGCAAGCTGAAACAGGATTTCAACGCCGCCCTGGCGAGCCTGGAAGAGACCATCAACACGATGAACCTCAGCGTCGCCAATATCGGCTCCGGCACCGGTGAGATCAGCAGCAGCGCTTCCGACCTCGCCAAGCGCACCGAACAGCAGGCGGCAAGCCTGGAAGAGACGGCGGCCGCGCTCAACGAGCTCACCGCGCAGGTCGATTCCAGCGCCGAGAATGCGCGCACGGCTGCCGACAACGTCAACCTCGCCTGCCAGGATGCGGAAAAGTCCGGCGAAGTGGTGCAGAAGGCGATTGCCTCGATGCAAGGGATCGAACAGTCTTCGACGGAGGTTTCGCGGATCATCGGCGTCATCGACGAGATCGCCTTCCAGACCAACCTCCTGGCACTCAACGCCGGCGTCGAGGCCGCGCGTGCCGGAGAGGCCGGCAAGGGTTTTGCCGTCGTCGCCCAGGAGGTGCGCGAACTCGCGCAACGGTCGGCCAATGCCGCCAAGGAAATCAAGACGCTGATCAACACCTCGGCTGTCCAGGTCAAGGAAGGCGTCGATCTCGTCGGGCGCGCCGGCGGCACGCTGCACAAGATCGCCGAACAGGTGATGGGCATCAACGACCTCATCCGGCAAATCTCGGCATCGGCCAGCGAACAGGCTGTCGGCCTGAAGGAAATCAACCAGGCCATGAACCAGATGGACCAGGTGACGCAGCAGAATGCGGCCATGGTGGAGGAAGCGACCGCCGCCAGCATGGTCCTCAATGACGAAGCGCAGACGCTGAAGACGCTCGCCACCCGCTTCAGCGTCTCGGGGGGTAACTCCGCCGCACTCGCCTCCGTCGCGCAAAGGATGCGTGCCCCTGTTGCCGCGGCCTCTTCGCATCGGGTGGCCGCGCCTGCGGTTCGCCACGCAGCCGCCCCGTCGCGCGGTTCGGCGGCCGTCGCCCAGGACAGCTGGGAAGAATTCTGATCGTTTCAGCCGCTCATCCTGAAAAAGGCGCCTGGGGAACCCGGCGCCTTTTCACATGTCAGCGTTCATCGATACGGCGTTAAGCGGCGTTCGACGTCTGCTCTTCGTTGAGGAAGGCATAGATCGCCGAGGCGGAATCGGTTGCGCGGAGCTTGGCGACCAGATCGTGATCACGCAGGACGCGGGCGATACGCGACAGAGCCTTGAGATGGTCGGCGCCCGCGCCCTCCGGCGCCAGCAGCAGGAATACGAGATCGACAGGCTGGTCATCCAGCGCCTCGAAATCGACCGGCTGCTCCAGCCGGGCGAAGATGCCGACGATCGAATGGATGTTGACCAGCTTGCCGTGGGGAATGGCGATACCGTTGCCGACGCCGGTGGAGCCCAGGCGTTCGCGCTGCAGGATGACGTCGAAGATCTCCCGCTCGGAAAGCCCGGTGATCCTGGCGGCTCTTGCAGCCAATTCCTGAAGCAACTGTTTCTTGGAATTTACTCTGAGGGCGGGAATGATCGCATCCTGATGGAGCAAATCTGCCAATGCCATTTCTTTTTCCTTCTGTCGCCGGGATCAGATGATGCAAGGAGCGGCGGCAACACCGCCGCTCATCACCCTGATCTCAGCCTTTGATATTGGCTGAATCGATCCAGCCAATATTTCCGTCGTGCCGACGGTAAACGATGTTCAGATGTTCCTTGCCGGGGCTGCGGAACAGGAGAAGCGGCTCATCGGTCATGTCGAGCGCCATTACGGCGGTGGCGACCGACATGGTCTTCAGCTGCTTCGTGCTTTCAGCGACGATCGCCGGAGCGAAATCGTCGGCAATTTCATCTTCGTGATCAGGAACAGAATCCATGACCGTGTAGGCGACTTCTGCAAAACCATTCAGGTGGTTTCCGGCGTGATGGTCCTTCAGTTTGCGCTTGTAGCGGCGCAGGCGCTTTTCGATGCGCTCCGAAGCGGCGTCGAAAGCAAGCTGCGGATCGGTCGCCTCGCCGGCTGCATGCAGCACCACCCCGCTGTCGAGATGAAGCTTGCAGTCTGCGGAGAAACGAGAACTCGCTTTTTCCACGGTCACTTGGCCGGAATACCCCCCGTCGAAGTATTTCGTGATGGCCATACCAATTTGGTCCTCGATCTTTTGACGGAAGGATTCACCAATTTCCATATGTTTCCCGGATACACGCACACTCATGGAGTTTCCCTTCTTATGGTCGTTTGCGGGTATCAGTTTACGCCAAGCATCAGGTTCATCCAAGCACTTCGCGCAATCTCAAGCAAGATCGGCTTAGGCCTGCGGGTCCTTGGTGCCCTGGGGATGATGGGGATAACTCCAGATGCCGTTCACGGCACCGATTGCGGCGCGCTTCTAGCCACAGGTTACCGAAAAGTCAATAGGGCGGCGAATCACCATCAGCGGCACTCGGACAACGTGTGTCGGGTACCTTGCTGGGCAACGCATGCCGCCAATCACCACCCCAACCACTTTACGCGTTTCGCTCTTGAGTTGTATTCACCTTTGCGGGGATCGTCATGGCAGCGACGCCTGCTATGACGCAGACGAGTCCGATCCAGGCCGTCGAGCTCAGCCTCTCGCCGAGAAAGACGATGCCGATCGCAACACCGATCGGCACTCTGAGATAGGCTTGCGAGGTGGTTCCGACCGAGCCCAGCGTCTGGATGAGACGGAAATAGATCGCAAAGGCGAGCGCCGTCGAAAAAGCGGAGAGGGCAAGCAGCGCCAGCATCGATGCTGCCGAGGGATCGAGCTCCCAGGGTCGATCGACGACGAGGCTCATGGGCAAGAGAATGACCGCGCCTGAGATCAGCGAGCCGGCCGCCGGCACTGCGGGATCGAGCCCCTTGAAGTTCTTGCTGAAAATCGCGGCACCTGCATAGCAGATGGTCGCCAGGATGATGGCGAGTTGCGCCATCAGGCTTTCGCCGAGACCGCCGAGCGCTTCGACGCCGATGACGAGGCAGATGCCGGCAAGCCCGGCCATAACGCCGAAAAGCCGTCGCAGCGTCACCTGCTCATGGCGGGTCATCAGCACGGTCAGCAGGAAGGTGAAGATCGGCGTTGCCGAATTCAGGATCACCGCCAATCCGGCATCGACGGACTGTTCCGCCCAGGCGATCAGCGTGAAGGGAACGACGCTGTTCAGACAGGCCTGAACGAAAAACCGCCGCCAGGTCGCACGATCGCGCGGCAGGCGGACACGCCGGTGGCGCAGCACGGCCAGCAGAATGCCCCCAGCAATCAGCGTGCGGGCGGCGATCAACGTTATAGGTGGGATCGTCTCGACGCCGATCTTGATGAAGCTATAGGAGGAACCCCAAAGGGTCGCCAGCACCAGCAGCAGGAAAAGCTCCCTGGCGAGGTTCGGATTTCGCGGCGTCATCGTCGGCATTTCGATCTTCGTTCAAGAAAATTCAAAGGGTTGCAGCGCCGTTGCGCGTCTGAAAAGACGCAGGGCGCTGGAGAGGAATAACGGGATTTGCGGGCAGAATGCTTCGATCCAGGTCGAAGCATGACAGCGTCAGAAGCCGGCGACCTTGGCGAGCGCCCGCTTCTCGCGGCGGCGCTGGACCGAAGACGCGATGTTCATCGCCTCCCGGTATTTCGCAACCGTGCGGCGGGCGAGATCGACGCCGCCCTTCTTCAGCATGTCGACAATATCGTCATCGGAAAGCACCGCTTCCGGGCTTTCCTGCAGGATCAGCGCACGGATCTTGTGACGCACGGCCTCAGCCGAATGGCTGTCGCCACCAGCGACGGCGCTGATCGAGACGGTGAAGAAATATTTGAGTTCAAAGAGGCCGCGCGGCGTCAGCATATATTTGTTCGAGGTGACGCGGCTGACGGTGGATTCATGCATCTTGATCGCCTCGGCGACCGTCTTCAGGTTCAGCGGGCGCAGATAGTCGACGCCGTGCAGCAGGAAGGCGTCCTGCTGGCGGACGATTTCGCTTGCCACCTTCATGATGGTTTTTGCCCGCTGATCAAGGCTGCGCGTCAGCCAGTTGGCGGTCTGCAGGCAATCGGAGAGGAAGGCGTGATCCTCGCCGTTCTTTGTCACCCGGGAAAAATAGGACTGGTTGACCAGCACGCGTGGCAGTGTATCCGGATTGAGCTCGACCAGCCAGCCGCCGTCCGAGGAGGCTCTGACGACCACATCCGGCATGATCGCTTCGGAAACACCTGCCTCGAAACCGCTGCCGGGCTTCGGATTGAGCTGGCGGATCTCGCCGAGCATATCGAGAAGATCTTCCTCGTCGACGCCGCAGAGCCGCTTCAACGTGGCGAAATCGCGCCGGGCGAGCAGTTCGAGGTTTTCGACCAGAACCTGCATGGCGGGGTCGTATCGGTCCTTCTGCCGGAGCTGGATCGCCAGGCATTCGGCAAGGCTCCGGGCGAAAACACCCGGCGGATCGAGGCTCTGGAGGGTGGCGAGCACGCGCTCGGCCTGTGCGAGGCTCGTGCCCAGCCTCTCGCCCGCCTCGACGATATCGGCCTGCAGATAACCGCAGTCGTCGAGCTGGTCGACGAAATTCTGCGCGATCAGCCGGTCGGCCATGTCAGGCAGGACGAAGGGGATCTGCTGGGCGAGGTGATCGCGCAGCGATACCTGGCCGGCGACGAAATCGTCGAGATCATAGTCGGCGCCCTCGCCGCTGCCCGGCATCGATTTCCACTGGCTGACGAGCTCGGGCGCATCGAGGCGCTGCGGGGCGCCGTCATCAGGAAAGACATTGGTATAATTGGCGTCGAGTTCGTCGTTCAGCCGGCTCGTGCTGGCACTGCCGCCATTGTCATACCAGTCGCTGGAGAGCGCCTCGGCGCGGTTGTCATAGCCATCGTCCGACCCGGCATCCTCCGGCTGATGAGCATACTGCTCATCTTCGCTTTCGCCACGTTCTCCGACCGCCTCGCCGTCATTCGACGGAAATTCGAGCAGCGGGTTCTTCTCCACTTCCATGGCGATGAACTGGTTGAGTTCGAAATGAGTCATCTGCAGCAACTGGATGGATTGCATCAGTTGCGGTGTCATCACCAGGGACTGGGTCTGGCGCAGGAAAAGATTGGCGGACAGTGCCATGACGGACGCGAAACTCCCCTCGATTCCTCCGGGAAACCGCGTCCAATCAAGGCTTCAGGCCACGGAAATCCAAGTTGGCCCAAAAATTGCTTTTTTATTGTATTTGGTCAAGCGGAACTATGCCGACAAGGTGAATTTCTGCGGGCCGCCCGGTATCAGAGGCTGAAATTGTCGCCGAGGTAGAGCCGGCGCACTTCCGGATTGTTGACGATGTCGTTCGCCCGGCCATGGGTCAGCACCTCACCGGCATGGATGATGTAGGCGCGGTCGATCAGACCCAGCGTCTCGCGTACATTGTGGTCGGTGATGAGAACGCCGATGCCGCGCGCCGTCAGGTGGTGAACGAGATTCTGGATGTCGGCGACCGAGATCGGGTCGACGCCGGCGAAGGGTTCGTCGAGCAGCATGAAGGTCGGGTCGGTCGCAAGCGCACGCGCGATTTCGAGGCGGCGGCGCTCACCGCCGGACAGGGCGACGGCGGCATTCTTGCGCAGCTTCTGGATATGGAACTCCTCCAGCAGCTCGTTCAGCTTCTGCTCGCGCTCAGCCTTGTCCTTCACATGCACTTCGAGGACGGCGCGGATATTCTCTTCCACCGTCAGCCCACGGAAGATCGAGGCTTCCTGCGGCAGGTAACCGACGCCGAGACGTGAGCGGCGGTACATCGGCATGGTCGTGACGTCGTTGCCGTCGATCTCGATCGTGCCTTCGTCCACCGGCACAAGGCCGGTGATCATATAAAAACAGGTGGTCTTGCCGGCGCCGTTCGGGCCGAGCAGGCCGACAGCCTCGCCGCGGCGCACCACCAGCGAGACGCCGTTGACGACGCGCCGCGTCGCATAGGTCTTCGTCAGACCGCGTGCGATCAACGTTCCCTGATAACGGCTCTTGTCGGCGGCACCCGCAGCTTGTGGCCCGGGCTTGCCGAACATGGTGGATAGCGATGATAATTTCACGTGGGAGGCCGGCTTCTCAGTTCTGCTTCTGCTGCGGTGTATTCGGCTTCGATTTCGGATCGAGCTGAATTTGGACACGCCCGCCGCAGCTTTCAAGCTCCGCCTGGCCAGTCTGCATGTGAACCGTCAGTTTGCAGCCGGTAAAGACGTTCGGCCCGTCCGACAGGATAACCTTGTTCCCCTCATCTGCCGTGAGGATGAATGTCTGCGAGGCCATGTCGAAATTGCCGTCATCGGCGGTCGCCGTCTGCGTGCCCGAGGTCAAGAGGACCTTGTCCGTCACCAGGATCTTGTCGATATCTGCACTTCCCGATGCAAGCGAGGCCGACTGCTCCGGCTGGGCAGCGGGTTGCGCCCCGTCGGCAGCCGGCTTTGCCGCCTTGTCCTTGTAATAGACGGTCATCTTGCCGGACTGCATCGTCGTCGTGCCTTGAACGACCTTGACCTTGCCGGTGAAAAGCGCGGTGTGTTCCTGGTCATGGATCTCAAGCTTGTCGCTTTCGATCTGGATCGGCTGGTCGTTGGAAAGCTTCATGCCCGACATCGTGGTCGACTGCGCACCCGCGCCCGAGGCCGTCAGAATGAGGGCAAATGCGCCGGCAACGAATGCCATGCCTGTCTTGCAAGTGGAAATGCGACAATCTTTTGTCATGGATGACCCGGCTGGTTAAGTGCCCTGTTTATGGATGGTGGATGGATCGACATTCATGCGAACATTCCCCTCGAATGTGATCACCCGCCCCTTATCGGTTATCTCCATCGACTGCGCAACAATGGAGGCATTGTCCTTGGTGATGGTGACGGGATCGTCGCTCCGCATGTTTCCGCCCTTGATGTCGAGCTGGGCGGACTGGAAATTCGCATTGAGGCCGCTGCTCAGCACCAAAGTGAAGGGGGCCGTCATATGCAGATTGTCGGTAGTGCGGTTGTAGTCTGCGGTCGAGGCGACGACGCGGGCGATCAGGCCGTCATTCATCGGCACGGCGGCCTTGATGGTTTCGAGCGTGATGAGATTGGGATTGCGGATGTCCTGCAGCGCCCTTTCGGCCAGCATCGAATAGTTGATGCCGTCGGAATTGCGGCCAGCGATCGCCGGCTTTTCCATCACGACCTTGCCGTTCTCGATCTTGGCGCCTTCCAACTTGATGTTCTCGGGCAGATAGATGCGGACCAACGCCACCGCGGTGAGGCTCGCTGCGATGACCAGGGCCGCCACCGGCAGCAATATTTTCAGCCGCCGCACGCGGGCGGAATGGAACAACGCATCGCCATAGGCATTCTTGCCCGACCCTGAATAGGCGGCATGTCCGTTGTTCTTCAGGGTATCGAGCATAGGCCTCGTCCATGTGCGGTGATCGCCGCGCCTTCATAACAAAGCCGGCCGCCAATCACAGTTCGTTTCGCATTATTACATTGGCTTGCCAATATGGAATTTTTTCTGCAACAAGCAACAAAACGGAAAAACATTGAAAAGTGGCATTCGTACGGGCCGCTGCCACCCTATTTCACCGGGTCGATCGGCGCCATGCCGAAGCCGGTGCCAGCGCTGGAGGTTTTTATGGACAGTTCGATCATCGCGGATCGCCGTCGGCTGCGCCGCAAGCTCGGCTTCTGGCGCCTCATCGCGGTGGCCCTCATCGTGGCACTTGGTTTCGCCTTCTACCGCTTCGCCCTCGGCGATACCGGGACGGAGCGCCCGCACATCGCCCATGTGACGATATCGGGGCTGATCGTCGACGACGACGAGCTTCTGGAGCGGCTGAAGAAGGTCGAGACCAGCGACCAGGTGAAGGCAGCAGTGATTTCGATCTCCTCGCCCGGCGGCACGACCTATGGCGGCGAAAAAATCTTCAAGGCGATCCGCGCGATATCAGCCAAGAAGCCTGTCGTCTCCGACGTCCGCACACTTGCCGCCTCTGCCGGCTACATGATCGCCACCGCCGGCGATACCATCATTGCCGGCGACAGCTCGATTACCGGCTCGATCGGCGTCATCTTCCAGTATCCGCAGATCCAGCCGCTGCTCGACAAGATCGGCGTCTCGCTGCAGGAGATCAAGTCTTCGCCGCTGAAGGCCGAGCCCTCGCCCTTCCACGAGGCGAGCGAGGAAGCCAAAGCGATGATCCGCAACATGGTGGTCGACAGCTATAACTGGTTCGTCGACTTAGTCGCCGACCGGCGCAAGCTGCCGCGCGACGAGGTGCTGAAACTGGCCGACGGCACGATCTATACCGGCCGCCAGGCGCTGAAGGTGAAACTCGTCGATGCCATCGGCGGCGAGGCTGAGATCCGTGCCTATCTCAAATCACGCGGCGTCGACGGCGATCTGCCGATGGTCGACTGGGACAAGAAGAGCAATACGCCCTTTCTGCTCGCTGGGGCTGTTTCGCGGTTGATTACGATCTTCGGTTATGATGATCTCATGAAAACCCAGGATATCAATGGAATCCTGCCCCCAAAGTTGCTTCTTGACGGGCTGCTTTCAGTTTGGCAGGTTGGCCACGATTGATAAGAAATCAATAATTTAAGGGGGCGAATGTGATCAAGTCCGAATTGGTGCAGATTGTTGCCGCACGCAACCCGCATCTCTATCATCGCGACGTCGAGAATATCGTCAACGCGGTTCTCGACGAGATCACGGATGCACTGGCTGCGGGTAACCGAGTCGAATTGCGCGGCTTTGGCGCCTTTTCGGTCAAGAACCGCCCTTCTCGCTCCGGCCGCAACCCGCGGACCGGCGACACCGTCTTCGTCGAGGAGAAGTGGGTGCCCTTCTTCAAGACCGGCAAGGAGCTGCGCGAGCGGCTCAATCCCGGCCAGGCCGACGAAGAGGATTGAGCGGCGCGAACCGCCTGCGGCGAAACCGCACTTGAACTCGAGGGCCGTTTTCCTATTCTGGTAACGCATCGTGCTTTGCGCGTCTTACAAAGACGCGTCGTGCTGTAAGCATGAAACGCGCCCCTCAAAAAGACCGGCGCAATCTGCCGCGTGGAGACCTCAAATGGCCAAGAAGATCGTCAACCTATTGATTTTGCTGCCGCTCGGCGTCATCCTCATCGTCTTCTGCGTCGCCAACCGGCAGAGCGTCACGCTCGCCTTCAATCCGTTCCGGCCTGATGATCAGGTGCTCGCGGTTTCCGCGCCCTTCTTCGTCTTCCTGTTCATCGCGCTGATTACAGGCATGCTGATCGGCGCGGCCGCCACCTGGTTCAGCCAGGGCAAACACCGCAAGCGCGCCCGCACCGAGGCCAAGGAAGCCATCCGCTGGCAAAGCGAGGCCGACCGCCACAAGAACCGCGCCGAGGAGATCGCCGGGCAGCTGCCGGCGCGATAAAACTGGTCAATATTCGTTTGGCTCGGTTTCGGCGGCCGGCTTTCGGCGGCAGTCAAATCGGAAAAAAGCTCAGCTCCTCATAGTCGCCCTCCGGCGACGCGCCGTTGCCGGTCACATGGAAACCATGGGAAAGGTAGAACGCCTTTGCCCGCCGGTTCTTTACCAGGCATTTCAGCCGGTACCGGTGTTGCGGCCATTGCGGCAGCGCGTGCAACAGCGCCGTGCCGGCGCCCCGACCCTGGAATTCCGGTCTTAAGTAGAGCATGTGGATGAAATCGTCCTCCGGCCAGAGCGACAGGAAGCCGGCTACGCTGCCATCCGCATGCTCGCAAACGAAGACCGTCTCGCCATTGGTATGGGCGGCGAAATCCTCGCGATGGAACTTGCCGGGATCGACCCAGACGAATGTTTCGCGGCGCACGGAAAGATAAATCTCCGCGAGCATTTCCTGGTCTTCCGCCCGCGGCGGCCTGATGGTCCACGTCATCATGCCGATTTAAACGAAGCTCCAACCCGCGCCAAGCCTAACCGGCCGCCATCTTCGCGACGACCGCGGCATTGAAATCCGAAAAGAACCCTTCGGCGAGCTTTTGCGAAGCCGAGTCGAGCAGACGGGCGCCGAGCTGGGCGAGCCTGCCGCCGAGTTCGGCCTTCGAGCGGTAGTGCAGGATAGTCTCGGCACCCCTTTCCTTAAGCACGATATCGGCGCTGCCCCTGGCGAAGCCGGCAAGACCGCCCTTGCCTTCGGCCGACAGCGTATAGCTCTTCGGCGCGTCGACATTGGAAAGCGTCAGCAGCCCATGGAAGGTGGCGGACAGCAGGCTGAACCTGACTTTGATCGTCGCCTCGAAGGCGCTCGGCGAAAGCCGCTCGATACCTTGGCAGCCTGGAATGCAGCCACGCATGATGTCGGGATCGTTGAGTGCTGCCCAGACGACGTCCCGCGGCGCGGCGATGCGTTCTTCGCCGGTGAAATCCATTCGATGGCCCCATCTTCGATTCGCTCATCTTATCCCAGCGGGAAAGCGCTTTGCCAAGGCGGGACGGAATGTTATCTGCCGGGTTCCGATGACACACATCTGACACACAAGGGATGGGCCGATGACCGACGAACTGAAGCCCTGGAGGGTGACGGCAAGCCGGATCACCTATGAGGACCGCTGGATCCGGGTCCGGAGCGACGATTGTGTCACCGCCGATGGAACCGTCATCGCGCCCTTTCATGTGCTCGATTATCCCGACTGGATCAACGTTATCCCTGTGATGCCCGACGGGCGCGTGCTGCTGACGCGAGAATACCGGCACGGCCGCGGCGAGATTGTGCTCGGTCTCGTCGCCGGCGGCGTCGAACGCAGCGACAGCAACACCGGCGATACGGCGTTGGCGGCAGCCCAGCGCGAACTCCGGGAGGAAACCGGCTATGAAGCCTCGACCTTCGTCAAACTGCTCACCTCCTATCCGAATGCCGCCAGCCACAGCAACGCCGTAACCAGCTGGCTGGCGCTCGGCCTGAGCAAGGCCGGCGAACCGCGTTTCGACCCGGGCGAGAAGGTCGAGCTGCTGTTTACCGATCTTGCTGCCATCCTTGCCGACCTGCAGTCCGGCGCCGTCATCATGCAGTCGATGCATGTCGCAGCCCTCTTTACGGCGGAAAGCTGGCTTCGCACACAGGCCTCCGAGGGCTTGAAATAGGCGTTGCGCCGGGAGAACCCGCTCCTCTTGCCCGGGCTCGGGCGGCTGCGCAGTTGATCCGCCACGCTTTTCTGGGCTACTGCATATTCAAAGTGCTGCAGCGTCCTTTGCACGTCTGAAAAGACGCACGGCGCCGCAGCGGACACAAAGCCGATAAGACACCCCGACAGAGATGCGGAAGAGCACGTTGAAACAGAGAGAAGGCCGGCCGGGCCAGAAGAAAACATCAGGTTCTTCCGGTGAAAGCCGGAGGAACGATCGGACAGGCCGGCCGCCGAAGCCGGTCGCGCGGCCTGCGGCGGCCCGCGAGACAGTGCGCGAGGCTGCCGTGCCTGTCGCGGTCGAGCGTCCTCTGATGACACGCAGCGGCGAACGTCCGGTCGAGCGCGTGCCCGTCATCCTCGAATCGCTCGGGGCCGGCGACTTCCACCTGATCGACAGCGGCAACGGCGAAAAGCTGGAGCAATACGGCCCCTACCGCATCATCCGTCCCGAGGCCCAGGCGCTGTGGCGGCCTTCGCTGCCCGCTCATGTCTGGGAAAAGGTCGATGCCGTCTTCACCGGCGATACCGACGAGGAAGGCTCCGGCCGCTGGCGCTTCCCGAAAGATGCGCTCGGCGAGACCTGGCCGCTCAATCTGCTCGGCGTCGATTTCCTCGGCCGCTTCACCTCCTTCCGTCACGTCGGCGTCTTCCCCGAGCAGATCGTCCATTGGAGCTGGATGAAAGAGCAGGCCGAAAAGGCCGGCCGGCCGCTGAAGGTGCTGAATCTCTTCGGTTATACCGGCGTCGCCTCGCTGGTTGCCGCCGCAGCCGGCGCCGAGGTCACCCATGTCGACGCCTCGAAGAAGGCGATCGGCTGGGCGCGGGAAAACCAGACGCTCGGGCGCATGGAGAAGCTGCCGATCCGCTGGATATGCGAGGATGCGATGAAATTCATCCTGCGCGAGGAACGGCGCGGCAGCCAGTACGACATCATCCTCACCGATCCGCCGAAATTCGGCCGTGGCCCCAATGGCGAAGTCTGGCATCTCTTCGAGCATCTGCCCCTGATGCTCGATGTCTGCCGCGAGATTCTGTCGCCGAAGGCCGTGGGCCTGGTGCTGACGGCCTATTCGATCCGCGCCAGCTTCTATTCGATCCACGAGCTGATGCGCGAGACGATGCGGGGCGCCGGCGGCGTGGTTGAATCCGGCGAGCTGGTGATTCGCGAAGCCGGCACCGACGGCAAGACGCAGGGCCGCGCGCTTTCCACCTCCCTCTTTTCCCGCTGGGTGCCGAAATGAGCAAGGATTTCCACGATCAGGGACCGCGCAGGGTCGGGCAGGTGAAGGAAGTCACCTCGCTCGCCAATCCGATCATCAAGGACATCAAGGCGCTGACGAACAAGAAGTCGCGCGAGGAAAGCGGTACTTTCCTGGCCGAAGGGCTCAAGCTCGTCATCGATGCGATCGAACTCGGCTGGGCGATCCGCACGCTGGTCTATGCCAAGGCCGCCAAAGGCAAGCCGCTGGTCGAGCAGATGGCGGCCAGGACCGTCGCCTCGGGCGGGCTGGTGCTCGAAGTCAGCGAAAAGGTGATCGCCTCGATCACCCGCCGCGACAATCCGCAGATGGTCGTCGGCATCTTCGAGCAGCGCTGGAAGCCGCTGCGGGATATCCGGCCGAGGGATGGCGAGACATGGGTAGCGCTCGACCGGGTGCGTGACCCCGGCAATCTCGGCACCATCATCCGCACGGCCGATGCGGCCGGCGCTTCCGGCATCATTCTGGTCGGAGAAACGACCGACCCTTTCTCGCTCGAAACGGTACGCGCCACCATGGGTTCGGTCTTTGCCGTTCCGGTCGCGCGGGCAACCCCTGAAGAATTCATTGCCTGGCGGAAATCGGCCGGCGTTTCCGTCGTCGCGACGCATCTTGCCGGCGCGGTCGATTACCGGACGATCGACTACCGGAAAAAGCCTGTCGTGCTCCTGATGGGCAACGAACAATCCGGCTTGCCGGAGCAACTGGCCAAGGAGGCCGACGCGCTTGCCCGCATTCCGCAGCAGGGCCGCGCCGATTCCTTGAACCTCGCTGTCGCCACCGCCATCATGCTTTTCGAGGCGCGCCGCCATCTCCTCTCACTTGCCGAGGGCAAATGACCGAACAGACGCTTGCACGCCCCGCGCTGTTTTCGCGCCCGGCACCGATCCTCTTCTTCATCGTCGTCGCCGTTCTCATTGACCAGGTCGTCAAGATCGCCGTCGATCACTACCTGCCGCTACAGGAGGTCGTGCCGGTCATTCCGATGCTGGCGCTCTACCGCACCTACAATCTCGGCGTCGCCTTTTCGATGCTGTCCGGCATGGATGGCTGGTTCATCGTCGGCATGCGGCTCGTCATCGTCGCCTTCGTCATCTGGCTATGGTACCGCACGGCGAAGGATCGCTGGCTCGCTCATCTCGGTTATGCGCTGATCATCGCCGGGGCGATTGGCAATCTCGTCGACCGCTTCGCCTATGGACATGTGATCGATTACATTCTCTTCTACACCGAGAGCTGGTCCTTCGCGGTCTTCAATCTCGCCGACAGTTTCATCACCATCGGCGCCGGTTGCGTCATTCTCGACGAGCTGCTGCTGCCGAAAAAGGCCGGCCGCTAAAATCTTATCGAAATCCTGAAGGCATTCGGAACGGGCCTCATGTTAGCTAGGTAGCATGCAGAACCTGGGACAGTTGCAGGAAAGATTGTCCGCCGCCTTCGGTGGACCCGCCGCTAAGCCGCAAGAGAAGCGGATGGAGGCTGTTTCCTTACGACCGAACGCAGCGGCACCCCGGGGAGCCGATGACCGCCAGAGCGGGCCTGCAGCGACAAGGCGCCTGCTGTTCTACTGGCTGGGCGGCGCCGGCCTTCTTGCCGCAACGATCCTGATGCTGCTTGCCCATGCCGGCGATCCGCTGCTCCTTTCGGGCGGTCTCGTCGTTCTTGGCCTTGCCGTCATCGCCAGTTATGCCCTGCTGATGGTTCGGTCGCGCAAGACCGGGCAGCGTCCCGGTCAATCCATGCCGGATTGGAACGCCGGCGCAAAGCTGTTTGCCGACGTGCACGACGTGCTCGGCGACATCACGGTCAGCCGCACCATGGACCGGCGCATCATCTCCGCCAACGACACTTTTCGCCGCCTGACCGGGCGCCTGCGTCCGGAAGGAAGAACCTGCGAGGAGATCGGCCTTGCCTTCCGCCCCGGTCCGATATCGCACTGCTACGATGTCGAGATCTCGACGCCGGAAGGCCAGCGCATCTTCCTCTGGCGCGACGTCGTTACCCGCGACCCGGCGAACGGCCGCCTGCTGCTGCAGAGCGTTGCCCGCGACGTGACCGACGAGCGGCTCATCGCGCAGGGCCGCGAGGAGGCCCGCCAGAAGGCCGAATATAACAGCGCCGCCAAATCGAGGCTGCTTGCCACCGTCAGCCACGAGGTGCGCACTCCGCTTTCCGGCATTCTCGGCATGACGCATCTGATTGCGGAGACGCGGCTGACGCAGGAGCAGCAGAACTATCTCGCGAGCATCCGCCAGTCCGGCCATGCATTGACGCAGCTCGTCGAGGATCTTCTCGATTTCTCCACCATCGAGGTCGGCCGCTTCGCGCTGCATCCGCGCTCGGAATCGCTGCGCAAGCTTCTGGAAAGCGTCGTCGAGATGCTCGCCCACCGGGCGCATGAAAAGGGTATCGAGATCGGCGCCACCGTGTCATCCGATGTCCCTGAAAATATGAGCTTCGACCCGGCGCGGCTGCGCCAGGTTCTGTTCAACGTCATCGGCAATGCCGTGAAGTTCACCCAGGTCGGCGGCGTCTTCATCCGCGTATCGCTCGACGCCGGCGACTTGCTGATCACCGTAACCGATAGCGGTCCCGGCATGACGGCGGAGGAGCAGGCGCGCGTCTTCGGCGAGTTCGAGCAGGGCGGGACCGTTGCCGACAAGAGCAACGGCACCGGGCTCGGCCTTGCCATCTCCGCCCGCATCATGCGCGAATTCAACGGCACTCTGACGGTTGCCAGCGAAAAGGGCAGAGGCAGCGAATTCGCCATCCGCTTCCCAGTCGATATCGGCAGCGAGCGCCCCGACCGGCGAAACACGCTGCTTGCCGGCAACAGCGTCGTGCTGCTGGCGCCGGCAGGTGCCGCGCGTACCGCCATCGCCGAGACGATCACCGCGCTCGGTGGCCTCTGCCATCTCGTCGGCGACGGCGAGACGGCGCGCACAACGCTGCTCGGATTGGCAAAGGGCGGACGGCGGCCGACCGATATCATCATCGACCATCGCATGTCGGTGGAATTTTCCGACCATCTTGCCGATCGCGCCGAAATCGCCGCCCTCGGCCTGCGCAAGGTCCTGCTCGTCAATCCGGAAGAACGCAGCGCCCATCCGCTCGACCTCTTCGATGCCTGGCTGATCCGGCCGTTGCGCGAACAGTCGCTGATCGACGTGCTGCGCGGGCGCATGCGCGGCATGGAGAAGCGCGACGCGCTGAACGACAACCAGCCGGGCTTCGGCCTTTCGGTGGCGGAGACGGTGGTTCCCGCCAGCGGGCTCAGCATCCTGCTCGGCGAGGACGATCCGATCAATGCCATGCTGGTGCGCGTTGTCCTGGAAAAGGGCGGGCATAAGGTGCGCCATGTCGAAGATTTCGAATCTCTGCTCGACTGCGCGCTCTGCGAGGCGAATGCCCGGCCCGATATCATCATCAGCGATCTCTCGATGCCGGGTGGGAACGGCATCGACATGCTGGGGCGCCTGCGCGGCCACGAGCGACGGCTCGATCTCGCCTCGGTGCCGGTGATCGTCCTGACTGCCGACAAGAGCGACGATTCACGCCGCCAGGTCTTGCTCAACGGCGCCAACCGCGTCATGGTAAAGCCGGTCGATCCGGTGCGGCTGCTGACCGAAGTTCAGGCGGTCGCCGCACTTTCCGCCCGCCGGGCAGAGGCGCGGTGAGCGCCTCAGGAACCGGCCCGGTGCTTGCGCTTGGAAATTCAAAATGTCACTTTCCTGTCGCAGAGAAGTGTTTTATGGCGTCGATAAGCCGGCAACGGGAGAATCGTCATGTCCGCCATCGACATCCTGAATCGTGACACCACCGCGGAGGCTGCACCACCCTCGACGGCTGCTGTGCAGAAGGACGGCGATATCCTCGGCCGCATCGGCAATCTGGAGACCCGCCTTGCCCGCACGGCTCGCGAGATCGATGCTGCCCAGGCCGTGCGCTACCGCGTCTTCGTCGACGAAATGAAGGCGCAGCTGCCGCTGGATGCCATGCGCCGGCAGCGTGATGTCGACGCCTATGACGCCGTCTGCGACCATCTTCTCGTTCTCGACCGCTCGATCGAGGGCGACCCGGAAGACCAGATCGTCGGCACCTACCGGCTGTTGCGTCAGGATGTCGCCATCGCCAATGGCGGTTTTTACTCGGCTTCCGAATTCGAAATCGAGGGCCTTATCGCGAAACATCCGGACAAGCGCTTCATGGAGCTCGGCCGCTCCTGCGTGCTGCCGGAATACCGCACCAAGCGCACCGTCGAGCTCCTGTGGCAGGGCAACTGGGCCTATGCGCTGAAACACGGCGTCAGCGCCATGTTCGGCTGCGCCTCGTTCCCCGGTGTCTATCTCGAAAGCCACGCGCTGGCGCTGTCCTTCCTCTATCACAACGTGCTGGCGAAGAACGAATGGGCCGTCGGGGCACTGCCGGATCTCGCCCGCAACATGGATCTGATGCCGGTCGAGGCCATCAACCCGAAGCGGGCGCTGATGGCGCTGCCGCCGCTGATCAAGGGCTATCTGCGCCTCGGCGCGATGGTCGGCTCCAGCGCGGTCATTGATCATGCCTTCAACACGACCGACGTGCTGATCGTGCTGCCGATCTCCAGCATTTCCGACCGCTACCTGAATTATTACGGCGCCGACGCCGGCCGCTTCGCGAGCTAATTTAGTCTACGCAGAGTGACGATCGTCTGTCACAGATCGGCTCGCCTTCTGGTGTCCGACGGGTTCTCTCCGTACGCCGCCCGATAGGTTGCTGCAAAGCGGCCAAAGTGAAAGAATCCCCACCTCAAGCAGATGTCCCGCAACGGCTGCCGGTTTGAAGGATCGCAGAGATCCTCTCGGACCGCCTGCAAGCGGATCGTCCTGAGGTAGGCAGCCGGCGTGGTTCCCTTGAAGGCACGAAAACCGCTTTCAAGAGCGCGAATGGAAATGCCTGCCGCCTCCGCGACACTCTGCATCGTCAATGGCTGTGCGATGTTCGCATGCATAAATTCAACTGCCCGACGGACATGCCGTGGTGCGATCAGATGGATTTTCTTGTCAAGAAGATGCGAGAGCCGATGAGGAACCGAGCGCACCAGCAGATCGGCAAACGCCTGGGTCAGGTTCAACATGGCGATTGGCGAGTGAAGGAGCGGCCCGTTGTTGCGCATGCCGATGATGATCGTTTGGGCGAGACTGCCGATCAACTGGCCCGCCGCCGTGGAAAGATCAATGAGCGGTGCCAAGTCCATTGCCCCGGTCAGGGGGGTCTCTAATACGGCGGCGACGGTCTGAGCGATGATTGTCCAGTTCAGACTCAGTGTGTCCGACCGGTGCGGCGCTGCCCGCACGGAAACCCGTTCCGGCTCGAGATTGTTCATCAACAACAGCCGCCCAGGTGTCCCTTCGATCACAGTCCGACCAAGCGCTACATCGAGAGCACCCGTACGCGGCATGATGATTGCCAGAGTTTCCGGCGTTCCATGTGCCGTTCTTGCACCCCAGCCGCCGGAATCCTGGTTGCTGACCAGCGACAACCTTTCATCACCCCAAAACCCGACCTTCCAGTCGAGTGGTTTCTCTCGACCGTTGCGCCATGCGTCGAACGAACCGAACCCCTTGGTCAGAGCCTCAACCATATCGTCGAAAGTTGCCCCCTGAAATCGGGCGATGAAATTGGGAGATGCGTTTTCTGGCATGGGAAACCAACCGGCTGGTATTAAACAACTGAGCTGCGAAACCGCATCGATTGCCCGCAGTTTTTTAGGTTCCTGCGGGCAAATTTATGCCGCCCGTACAGGGTTATTATATCAAAAGTATGACTTATCGGAAGAGTAGCACGCTCCGCTTGCTCAGGACTACCTGGGCGGGAAGAGGCTCCCGATGCACCGACATTGAATGAAAACCGTGTCCGCTGACACCACGGGCAGAAGCTTCATCGCGGCTGCGCACGAAAACTTCTGCCCGGCCGACGGGCGGTCGGCCGGGCAGAGAATTCCGTCTCATATGTCGGCAGGACGAGTTTACGAACCAGCCCCATAGGCGGCGATCGCCGCCATGTTGACGATGTCGCTGTCCTTGGCGCCCATCGAGGTGATCTGCACCGGCTTGTCGACGCCGACGAGAATCGGGCCGATCA
>Ga0209758_1000906_pt1 | contig 40219 bp, 34 predicted proteins | sample AraplaMF_Col_mMF_FD_184258 | JGI IMG/M metagenome (GOLD analysis project Ga0209758, IMG submission 184258) | Arabidopsis root microbial communities from the University of North Carolina, USA - plate scrape MF_Col_mMF (SPAdes) (version 2) | ecosystem: Host-associated > Plants > Roots > Endosphere... | reverse complement strand
AGCGACAATCCCACCATGCCGTTCAGAATGATCATGACGACGGCAAACAGCGTGTCACGTGCGAGCGTCGGATTGTTCTCTCCATGCAGCATGACAGCCGAGATCGCCATCACTTCGATCGAGGTAACCGCAAGGGTCAGGATGAGGGTCCCGTAGGGCTCCTGAAGCTGTTCCGCCAGATGATCGGCATGACGAACGACCGATAGGGCGGAACCCAGCACAACGGCAAAAAGCCAGAAAAAAATGACGATGAACCAGAGCGGCTCGGAAAGCTGCGCGAAGATTGGCCCGGAGAAGACAAGGAAAGCCAGGCTGGTTGCGACACTGGCGCCAAAGAACCATTCCTCACGCACGATGCCTGCTATACCGATGGTATGCAATGCGGAGCCGTCAGTCATTGAAACCACCGCCAGCCACGGAATACCGTAGCATCACGATCATGATCGCTGCCATCTTCCCCTCTGCTTCCCCTCCGCCGGGCAAACCGAACGGTGCGGTTTGGCGGCGGCTGGGAGCGATTGTCTCACGCAGAGGGGCATTCCGCCTATCTAAAAATCGTCGCTCAGGTTTCGGGCGAATTCAATGGTACTTCCGTTTCTCCCGCCCCAGAATTTCCGGGGCGTTGAGGCCGGCGATCGGCCTCGAAAGGTCGGCGGGGATGTCGCCGGCAAGCTGGAGATCCAGGTAACGGGCGCAGCAGACGCGGAGGAACGAAGTGAAGTTGCCGAGGTCATGGCCGGCATCGATCGACTCGTGGTGCAGCCTGGTGATGAGCTGGACCACGTTCATGCCGTCGCGGGTGGCAATTTCTTCCAGTTTCGACCAGAAGAAATTCTCCAGCCGCACGCTGGTGACCATGCCGTCGATGCGCAGCGACCGGGTGGTGCTTTCCCAGAGCCGCGCATCGGCCTTGATGAACAGTTCACACATCACGTTCCTCCCGCCAGTCCGCTCAGGCGGCGTTGGTCTCCAGGGTCGCTGCCGCATCGAGTACCGTCATGAACTGGCGGAGCCACGAGGGATGAGCCGGCCAGGCCGGTGCGGTGACGAGATTGCCATCGGAAACGGCATCGCTGATCGCGATATCGGCATAGGTGCCGCCGGCAAGCTCGACTTCCGGACGGCAGGCGGGATAGGCCGAGCAGGTGCGGCCCTTGAGAACACCGGCAGCCGCCAGAAGCTGGGCGCCGTGGCAGATCGCGGCAACCGGCTTGTTGGCATCGAAGAAATGCCTGACAGCCTTGATGACATCGGGGTTGAGGCGGAGATATTCCGGCGCGCGGCCGCCGGGAATGACGAGCGCATCGTAATCTTCGGCGCGCACGCTTTCGAAGGTGGCATTCAGCGCGAAGTTATGGCCGCGCTTTTCGGAATAGGTCTGGTCGCCTTCGAAATCATGGATGGCGGTGGCGACCGTCTGGCCGGCGGTCTTGCCGGGGCAGACTGCATGGACCGTATAGCCGCAGGCAAGCAGCGTCTGGAACGGCACCATGGTTTCGTAATCTTCAGTGAAATCGCCTGTGATCATCAGGATCTTGCTCGCTGGCATTTCTTCCTCCCGTAAAAAACCAACAGATGGACTTTAACAAAGGATCGCGGCCGCGGGTAATATAGGAATACTACACGGGGCTTCCGGATCAGGTTGTTTCGCGTGCCCTGACATCGGGGATGGCGCAGGCCTCGCCGCCGCCGAATATGCGCGAACGGGTGAGGAAGCGCTTCTCACGGCCATTATCGAGCGAGAACATGCCGCCGCGGCCAGGCACCACATCGATGATGAGTTGCGTGTGCTTCCAGGCCTCGAACTGACTGGCGCTGATATAGACAGGCACGCCGCCGATTTCGCCGAGCTTCACATCCTGATCGCCGATGATGAAATCATCCGCGGGATAGCACATGGGCGAAGAGCCGTCGCAGCAGCCGCCGGACTGGTGGAAGAGGATTTTGGGATAATCCCGCTGGATTTCCCTGATGAGGTCAAGCGCCGCATCGGTGGCGAGCACTCGCGCTTCGCCATTGACCGTCTGTTCCATGATTGCCTCCTCCAAGACAATGCCTCCTCCCCGTGAAGGGAGGAGGCTTGATGATAGCACGATCGGCTGCCTCTCAGAAGAAGCCGAGCTTCTTCGGGCTGTAGCTGACCAGCATGTTCTTGGTCTGCTGGTAATGGTCGAGCATCATCTTGTGCGTTTCGCGACCGATGCCGGACTGCTTGTAGCCGCCGAAGGCCGCATGGGCCGGATAGGCGTGATAGCAATTGGTCCAGACGCGGCCGGCCTGGATTTCCCGGCCGAAGCGATAGGCGCGGTTGGCATCGCGAGTCCAGACACCGGCGCCGAGGCCGTAGAGCGTGTCATTGGCGATCTCGAGCGCCTCCTTGTCATCCTTGAAAGTGGTGACCGAGACGACCGGGCCGAAGATCTCTTCCTGGAACACACGCATCTTGTTGTGGCCCTTGAAGATGGTCGGCTTGATGTAATAGCCCTCAGACAGTTCGCCGCCGAGATCGGCGCGCGAGCCACCGGCAAGGACCTGTGCGCCTTCCTGCTTGCCGATATCGAGGTAAGCGAGGATCTTTTCCATCTGCTCGGTGGAGGCCTGAGCGCCGATCATCGTTGCCGGGTCGAGCGGGTTGCCCTGCTTGATGGCTTCGACGCGTTTGACCGCCCGTTCCATGAAGCGGTCATAGATCGATTCCTGGATGAGCGCGCGGCTCGGGCAGGTGCAGACTTCGCCCTGGTTCAGCGCGAACATGGCGAAACCTTCGAGCGCCTTGTCGAAGAAATCGTCGTCTTCGGCAGCCACATCGGCAAAGAAGATGTTGGGCGACTTGCCGCCGAGTTCCAGCGTGACCGGAATGAGGTTCTGGCTGGCATATTGCATGATCAGGCGGCCTGTCGTCGTCTCACCGGTAAACGCGATCTTGGCGATGCGCGGGCTGGAGGCGAGTGGCTTGCCGGCTTCGAGGCCGAAGCCGTTGACGATGTTGAGCACACCGGGCGGCAACAGATCGCCGACGATTTCTGCCCAGAGAAGCAGGGAGGCGGGCGTCTGTTCTGCCGGCTTGATGACGACGCAGTTGCCGGCGGCGAGAGCCGGCGCCAGCTTCCAGGTCGCCATCAGGATCGGAAAGTTCCAGGGAATGATCTGGCCGACGACGCCGAGCGGTTCATGGAAGTGGTAGGCGACCGTGTCATGGTCGATTTCGCCGATCGTGCCTTCCTGGGCACGGATGCAGGAGGCGAAATAGCGGAAGTGGTCTATGGCGAGCGGAATGTCGGCCGCCATGGTTTCGCGGATCGGCTTGCCATTGTCCCAGGTTTCGGCCTGCGCCAGAAGCTCCAGCTTGTCTTCCATGCGCTGGGCGATCTTCATGAGGATGTTGGAGCGCTCGGTGGTGGAGGTGCGGCCCCATTTTTCCTTGGCGGCATGGGCGGCATCGAGCGCGGCATTGATGTCTTTTTCATCGGAGCGCGGGATTTCGCAAAGCTTGCCGCCTGTGACGGGCGTGACGTTGTCGAAATATTTGCCGCCGATCGGCTCGCGCCACTCGCCGCCGATGTAGTTGCCGTATTTGAGCTTGAACGGCGACTCGACGATTTTCTGATGAAGCATGTCATCCTCCCTTGATGAACAGGTTCGGGAACGAACCAGTGGAAGGAATCTGTGTCGCTTTTGCCTGGGGGAACAGGGGAGCTCACCAATACCGCAGTGCACAGTGTCGCAGAGTTGCGACAGGTTTCGGCACCGCCACGAAATCGTGATTAAACCTTTGGCCCGAGGTCAGTGCAGGTCGAGTTTCTTCATCTTCCGGTGCAGCGTGGCACGGCTGATGCCGAGGGCTGTCGCAGCCTGGGAGACATTGCCATGCGTGCGCGACAGCGCCCGCAGCAGAGCCGCCTTCTCGGCTTCGGCCATCTCTTCTTCCTGCGAAACGTGGCCTTCGTGCAGCGCATCGGAGGCCGGAATACCGGCGGCGATATGCCTGTCGTCAAGCTTGAGGGCAAGACGGGCGGCTCGCGTGGCACCGAGAACGAGGTCATGCCGGTCGACGGCGAGCAGCGCATTGGCGGAATTGGCGCCGGCCGGGACCATGACGAAGCGGGCGCCGGCAAAAGCGGAGCGGAACAGATTGAGCTCGATTCGCATGGCCGCATCGCGTACCGTCTGCGACAGGATGGTGAGCGTCATTTCATTGACGTCGTCACGGCAGGTGGAGATGTCGAGCGCGGCGGCAAGCAGGCCGCGATGATCGCGGATCGGGGCTGTGGTGCAGCTCAGCTTGATGTTGGAGCAGTAGAAATGCTGGTCGCGGAAAACGGCGACGGCACGTTCATCGGCGAGAGCCGTGCCGATGCCGTTGGTGCCGATGCTGGCCTCGGTCCAGACGGAGCCGGTCCAAAGGCCCACATCGTGGAATTCCTTGTCATTGCCGGCGGCGCCACGGCGTTCCAGCGCAATGCCGTTGCGATCGGTCAAAAGCAGGCAGCAGCCGGCCTTGCCGACTGTCATGAAGAGACGGTCGAGTTCGTCACGGGCATCGGCGATCAACTGCTCGGATTGTTCCCGCGCAAGGCGGAACTCCTGCTCCGTGAGACGCAGGGGCGTGCGTTTTTCCTCCGGCGCAAGCTGATACATGGTCATGCATCGGCGCCATGAAGCGACAATTGGTGAACTGGCCGCAGCGGAGTTTTGCTGGGCGCACGTATAGACATGCTCCGCATGTGCGGATTGTTCGTGCATGAAGGCTCCTCCCACGGAACTTGCGCATATTCTGATGTAAATATGGCGGCTTTGCAATCAAGCCGGCATGACCGCGGATTGTATGGATCGAATTTGCCGGATGGGAAGTGTCGCATTTCTGAGACAATGCGCCCAGCGGCTCGCACGTATTGATCGCGATAATATGACCAGCCGTCTGCTTGCTCGGTCCGGTTTTGCTAATTAGCGTCGTATTATAGCGGATACAACGATCGGCGGGCGCCGGGTGCCTGACATCACTGACTTCACATTTCGGTGTTTGCACTCACGGCGGTGAAACAGATCGCAGCGCGGCTTCGTAGTTCCATCTGTAGGCAACAATGAAAGAAAAACCGGAATGCCGGGAATGAATCCCGGCCGGCATTGTCTACCTGACGAGATGAATCTGTCGCAGCTGCTGACCAGGAGAGCAAAGCGATGATGAACAGACGATTGCTGCTGACCACTGCCGCACTTGGCGCCTTTGCCCTGCGCTTCGGTTTCGGTAACAAGGCCATGGCCGGGGAAACCTTCGCTGTCACCCACACCGATGACGAGTGGCGCAAGCTTCTGACGGCGGATCAATATTCGGTGCTGCGGCAAGAGGGAACGGAATATCCCTTCACCAGCCCGCTGCTGCACGAGGAGCGCAAGGGCAACTTTGCCTGCGCAGGCTGCGATCAGGAGGCTTTCTCCTCGACCACGAAATTCGACAGCGGAACGGGCTGGCCGAGCTTCTGGGCGCCGCTCGATAATAAGGTTGTCGGCACGACGAAGGACAGTTCCTTCGGCATGGTGCGCGTAGCCGTCCATTGCGGCCGCTGCGGCGGGCATCTCGGCCATGTCTTCGATGACGGACCGAAGCCGACCGGATTGCGCTACTGCATGAATGGCGTCGCCCTGACATTCCACCCGGCTTCTGCCTGATTGACGGACCGTTAAGATGCTTCTCTTCGTCCTTGCCTATCTCGGCGGGGTGCTGACGATCGTCAGCCCCTGCATCCTTCCGGTGCTGCACTTCCTCTTTGCGCGCGCCGGCCAGCCTTTCCTGCGCAGCACGCTGCCGATGCTGTTCGGCATGGCAGCGACATTCGCGGCTGTGGCGACACTGGCAGCTGTGGGTGGCGGCTGGGCAGTGCAGGCCAATGAATATGGCCGTTATATCGCCATTGCGCTGCTTGCCGTTTTCGGCGTCATCCTGCTCTTTCCGGCATTGTCCGATTATCTGATACGTTCGAGATCCATTTCCTCGATCCCGGCGTGCAGGCTTTTGCCTTCACCTTCGGCTGAGCCAGTCCTCGATGCCTCTCGCCGCGGCGCGGCCCGTGGCGAAACAGGCTGTGAGCAGATAGCCGCCCGTCGGCGCTTCCCAATCCAGCATCTCGCCGGCTGCAAAGACACCGGGAAGATGTTTCAGCATGTAGCTCTCGTCGACCTCGCTCCAGGCGATGCCGCCGGCGGATGAGATGGCCTCGGCGATCGGACGCGGGCGCAGAAGTGGGATCGGTAGGGCCTTGATGGCGGCGGCGAGTTTCTGCGGATCGTTGCGATCGGCCTCCGGTGTCAGCTCGCGCAGGAGTGCGGCTTTCACGCCGTCGATCCCGGCGCCTTTGCGCAGGCGGTTGGAGAAGCTCGATTTCGTATCCTGTCGGGCAAGGTTGCGGGACAGGCGTTCGAGCGTGCGGCCGGGGGCGAGGTCGAGCGTCAGTGACGCCTTGCCTTCGCCAAGCAGACGATCCCGCAGGGCGGCGGCATGCGCATAGACAAGGCTGCCCTCGATGCCGTGTTTGGTAATCACGAATTCACCGGGAAACGTACCTGCGGAGGAAGTTGCTGTGACGGATTTCAGCGGTTCGCCGGCAAAACGCTCGCGGAAAAGATCACTCCAGGCGACATCGAAGCCGCAATTGGCGGGCTGGAATGAAGCGATGGCGATGCCGCGTTCGGCAAGCAGCGGCACCCAGGCCGCATCGGAGCCGAGACGGGGATAGCTCGCGCCGCCAAGCGCAAGCAGCGTGGCATCGCAGGAGATCATCTTGCGTCCGTCTCGCGTTTCGAAACTATGTCCGCCTTCGGCAAAGCCGACCCAGCGATGGCGGGTGAAGAAGCTTACGCCGCGCGCTTCCAGCCTGGCGAGCCAGGCGCGCAGAAGCGGCGACGCCTTCATGACATTGGGGAAGACGCGGCCGGAGGAGCCGACGAAGGTTTCGGTGCCGAGCTCGGCTGCCCAGGCGCGGATATCGGCCGGGGTGAAGGCATCGAGGGCAGGGCGCAGACTGACATTGGCGTCGCCGAAGCGAGTGGCGAACCGATCGTAGCCTTCCGAATGCGTGATGTTGAGGCCCGACTTGCCGGCGAGCAGGAACTTGCGGGCGAAGGTCGGCATCGCGTCATAGACGGCGACGGCGTGGCCGCCCTCCGATAATATTTCGGCGGCCGACAAGCCTGCGGGACCGCCGCCGATGATCGCGATCGTCTTCTGTTTCATTGCGCCTTCTTGGCGCGGGGGATGATTGAGCGCAAGTCTCAGTGATGCGAATGCATGCACTTGCCGTGGTCGGCGAGCACTTCGATGACCCGGCATTGATCGACGCGGCCATGGCAGCAGCTCTCGACCATCTGCTCCAGTTCGGCCTTCAACGCATTCAGACTGCGGATACGTTGCTCGACCTCGATGAGACGTGCCTTGGCGATGGCATCGGCGGAGGCGCAGGGCTGGTGTGGGTCGTCCTGCAGGTGCAGCAGCGTGCGGATCGCTTCGATCTCGAAGCCGAGTTCGCGGGCGTGGCGGATGAAGGCGAGGCGATTGAGGTCAGCGGGCTCGTAGGAGCGCTGGTTGCCCTCGCTGCGGCTGGGTTCGGCAAGCAGGCCGATGCTCTCATAATAGCGGATCGTCGGCACTTTGACGCCGCTGTGACGCGCGGCTTCACCGATGGTGATCTTTTTCATGATTTTCCTCTTGCACCTCTAGTCGCTAGAGGATGTAGGAAGGACGCTGCCTACAAGCAAGGATTTAGATCGTGAGCGAAGCAGCACAGGCACGGTACAGGGTCGGCGGTATGGATTGCGCCGCCTGCGCGACGAAGATCGATACGGCCGTCAGGCGTATGGACGGGGTCGAGGACGTCTCGGTTTCGGTGACGGCCGGCATGATGACGGTGCGCCACAACGGCAGCAGCGATCTCAAGGCGATCGAGAAGAAGGTGACCGGTCTCGGCTATTCCGTCGCTCCGCTCACCGGCAAGGCGCCCGCTCAGGAACAGAAGGGCGGCCACGATCACGCGCATCATGACCACGATCATTCCGGTCACGCGCATTCGCACGGTGCGGAGGAAGTCCAAGGGGTACGCGGCCATGATCATGGACCGATGACCGGTCCGTGGTGGCAGAGCAAAAAAGGCCGGCTGACGATCTTCTCGGGTCTGGCGCTCGTTATCGCTTATGCGGTCGGCCATCTGGTGCCTGCGATCGCTTCCTATGCCTTCATCGCCGCCATGCTGGTCGGGCTGGTTCCGATCGCGCGGCGCGCCATCATGGCGGCGTTTGCCGGCATTCCCTTTTCGATCGAAATGCTGATGACAATCGCCGCTGTCGGCGCCGTCATCATCAATGCCGGCGAAGAAGCGGCGATGGTGGTCTTCCTGTTTCTTGTCGGTGAGCTGCTGGAAGGCGTTGCTGCCGGCAAGGCGCGCGCCAGCATCCAGTCGCTGACGACGCTGGTGCCGAAGAATGCGCTGCTCGAAACGGGCGGCAAGGTGAAGGAGGTGCCTGCGGAAACGCTCGCTGTCGGCTCCATCATTCTCGTACGGCCGGGCGACCGGATTTCTGCAGACGGTACGATCCTCTCCGGTGAAAGCGCCATCGACGAAGCGCCGGTCACCGGCGAAAGCACACCGGTGCGCAAGGGAACAGGAGAGACCGTCTTCGCCGGTACGGTCAATGGCGATGCCGCGCTGCGCATTCGTGTGACGGCCGCTGCCGAGGACAACACGATTGCTCGCGTCGTCAAGCTGGTGGAAGAAGCCCAGGAATCCAAGGCGCCGACGGAGCGCTTCATCGACCGCTTCTCGCGTTATTATACGCCAGGCGTTGTCGTCGTGGCGGCACTTGTCGCGGCTCTGCCGCCGCTTCTGATGGGCGCGGCATGGAGCGAATGGACCTACAAGGGTCTTGCGATCCTGCTGATCGGCTGCCCCTGCGCGCTGGTCATTTCCACGCCGGCGGCAATTGCCGCCTCGCTTTCGGCTGGTGCGCGTCGCGGGTTGCTGATGAAGGGCGGCGCAGTTCTGGAATCGCTTGGCAAGGTGACGGCCGTTGCCTTCGACAAGACGGGTACGCTGACCGCGGGCAAGCCGCAGGTGACCGATATCATTGCCTTTGGACGCCCCGAGGCGCAGGTGCTGTCACGCGCCGCGGTCCTGGAGCAGGGCTCCAGCCATCCGTTGGCGCTGGCGATCCTCAACCGGGCGAAGGCCGATGGTGTGCCTATGCCGCCGGCTTTCGAACTTGAGGCGCTGCCGGGCAAGGGTGTGACGGGCAAGGTGGGCGGCGAGACGCTCGATCTCCTGTCGCCGCCGGCTGCCCGGGAGCGTGGTGTGTTGAGTGCGGAGCAGGATGAGCAGGTCGCTGTCCTGAACGGCGCGGGCAAAAGTGTTTCGGTGCTGCTGATCGATGGAGTCGCTGCCGGCCTCATCGCCATGCGCGACGAGCCGCGTGAGGACGCAAAGAGCGGCCTTGCGGCGCTGAAGGCAGCAGGTGTGCGCGCTATTATGCTGACCGGCGACAACAAGCGCACGGCCGCTGCCGTTGCCGGTGATCTCGGCATCGACTGGCGCGGCGAGCTGCTGCCGCAAGACAAGCAGCGCATCGTCGGCGAATTGAAGCGCGAAGGGCTTTTCGTCGCCAAGGTTGGTGACGGCATCAATGATGCGCCGGCGCTTGCGGCTGCCGATGTCGGTATCGCCATGGGCGGTGGCACCGACGTGGCGCTGGAGACGGCGGACGCGGCGGTGCTGCATGGACGTGTCGGCGATGTGGCGCGCATGATCGATCTTTCGAAGCGGACGATGCGCAATATCATGCAGAACATTACCATCGCGCTCGGGCTGAAGGCCGTGTTTCTCGTCACCACCATCCTTGGCATCACTGGCCTGTGGCCGGCGATCCTGGCGGATACGGGCGCGACCGTGCTGGTGACGATGAATGCGCTTCGCCTTCTTCAAATAAAGACATAAAGATTTCTTTATGTCATCTTGACGATCGGATGCGGCAGGTGCATGCTTGCCGCATCGTGGTTCTACGGGTCAGTTGATCCGGAGCTAAGAGGGAATTCGGTGCGGCGATCCAAGCCCATGCCGAAGCTGCCCCCGCAACTGTAAGCGGAGAGCTGCCGTCCGATGATGTCACTGGGTTTGACCGGGAAGACAGGATGGCAGCGATGACCCGCAAGCCAGGAGACCTGCCGCGATAGCTAACGTCCACGGGCGGGGTGTCCCGGTGTGCCGCTTTGCGCGAGACGGTATTCTCATGGCCGTATCTCGTCGATGCGTTACGCCGCAGCCTTGCCCACAACCTTCGGGGTAAGGAAATGACCATCAAGACTGCAAATCTCGGCTTTCCCAGGATCGGAAAGCATCGCGAGCTCAAATTCGCACTGGAAAGCTATTGGGCGGGCAAATCCGACGCCGGCGCGCTTCTCGATGTCGTGAAGCGGCTGCGGGCGGAAAACTGGACACTGCAGAAGCAGAAGGGGATCGATACCATCCCCTCCAACGATTTCTCGCTTTATGACCATGTGCTCGACACGGCGGTCATGGTCGGCGCGGTTCCCGCCCTCTATGGCTGGAATGGTGGGCCGGTTGCGCTCGATACCTATTTCGCCATGGCGCGCGGTTCGACCGGTGACGAGGCTCATGCCGATTGCGGCCATCGGCACCATCACGGCCATGGCGTTCCGGCACTGGAAATGACGAAGTGGTTCGATACGAACTACCATTACATGGTGCCGGAGCTTGGCCCCGATCAGGTATTTGCGCTGACGGCCAACAAGCCGCTCGATGCCTTCATCGAAGCGAAGACGCTCGGCATCCACACCCGGCCTGTCATCTTGGGTCCGGTCAGCTTCCTGAAACTCGGTAAGGGAACCGAGGAAGGTTTTGCGCCGATCAGCCTGCTGGAGCGTCTGCTTTCCGTCTATGCGAAGGTGCTGGCAGAACTTCGTGCGGCAGGCGCCGACTGGGTGCAGATCGATGAACCGTGCCTTGTGCTCGATCTCTCGGAGGAAGAGCAGGTGGCATTGCAGCATGCCTATCGTGCGCTGCACGAACTCGTGCCTGACCTGAAGATCATGCTCGCCACCTATTTCGGCGAAATCGGCGAGAACTTGCCGATAGCGCTTTCGCTGCCGGTCGCCGGCCTGCATGTCGATCTCGTCCGCGCGCCGCAGCAGATCGACGCTCTCTTGACGGCTTCCACCGATCTGACGCTGTCGCTCGGTATCATCGATGGGCGCAATATCTGGAAAGCGGATCTTGCTGCGATCCAGAAGACGATCGAACCATTCGTCCAGCGCTTCGGTGCGGATCGGTTGCAGATCGCGCCGTCCTGCTCGCTGCTGCATGTGCCGATCGATCTGGAACTGGAAACCGCGCTGGATGGCGAGCTGAAGTCGTGGCTTGCCTTCGCCTCCCAGAAGCTCGATGAACTTGCAGCGCTCGGTGATGCCGATAACGCTTCTCAGGTGATCGCGGCAGCCTCGCAGGCTGTTGCTTCTCGCGCCGTTTCTCCGCGCGCACATGATCTCGAGGTCAGGCAGCGAGTCGCCGCAATTGACGAGGCGATGAAGACGCGCTCAAGTGCCTTTGCCGAGCGCACCGGCCTGCAGGAGCGTAAGCTGCGCCTGCCGCTCTTCCCGACCACCACGATCGGCTCCTTCCCGCAGACGGCTGAGGTGCGCAAGTCCCGCTCGGCCTTCGCTAAGGGCACGATCAACGGTGCGGATTACGATGCCTTCCTCAAAAAGGAGACGGAGGCTGCAATCCGCTGGCAGGAGGAGATCGGCCTCGACGTGCTCGTCCATGGCGAATTCGAACGCAACGACATGGTGCAATATTTCGGCGAGCAGCTTTCCGGCTTCGCCTTCACGCAACATGCCTGGGTGCAGAGCTATGGCTCGCGCTATGTCCGTCCGCCGATCATTTTCGGTGACGTTTTCAGACCGAAGCCGATGACGGTGGAGTGGTGGCGCTATGCGCAGTCGCTGACGGACAAGCCGGTCAAGGGCATGTTGACGGGGCCAGTGACGATGCTGAACTGGTCGTTCGTTCGCGACGATCTCTCCCGCGCCGATGTGAGCCGCCAGATCGCGCTGGCGATCCGCGACGAGGTGCTCGATCTCGAAGAGGCGGGCGCTGCAATGATCCAGATCGACGAGGCCGCTCTCCGCGAAGGCTTGCCGCTGCGCAAGGCCGGCTGGAAGACCTATCTCGACTGGGCGATCGAGAGTTTTCGCCTGTGCGCGTCCGGCGTTGCCGACGAAACCCAGATCCATACGCATATGTGCTATTCGGAGTTCAACCAGATCATCGACGCCATCGCGGCCATGGACGCCGATGTGATCTCTATCGAGACCTCACGCTCGAAGATGGAACTGCTGGAAGCTTTCCGCAGCTATAAATATCCGAACGAGATCGGCCCCGGTGTCTACGACATCCACTCGCCGCGCGTTCCCGATGTCGCTGACATGACCGAGCTTCTGACGCTGGCGCGCGAGCGTCTGACGGATGGGCAGCTCTGGATCAATCCCGATTGCGGACTGAAGACGCGCAAATGGGAGGAGGTTCGCCCGGCGCTCATCAACATGGTGGAGGCTGTCCGGTTGTTGCGTGGTGCCGCAGCAACGACCCGCGCATGAGCGTCTAATCGATTCCTGGGAAGGCCGGTTACATGCCGGCTTTCGCCTTTGAGGCCTTCTCCACAGCCTGCTTTCTTTAACCATTCGTTAACCACGTTTTTCACAGGAATGCAGCGATTTCAAACATGCCGTAACGCAATGCACAAACCATCCGTTGACGCAAACCGGGATTCGCGTACTATATCTAGTGTTCAAGGTTCCTTCGATTCGTGAGGGTCGGGGGCTAAGACGGGAATGCGGTGCGTTTCGCCATGACGGCGCGACAAAGCCGGAGCTGCCCCCGCAACTGTAAGCGGCGAGCAACTGTCCGATTTCAGGTCACTGAGGCATGAAGCTTTGGGAAGGCTGGGGCAGGGGCTTCGACCCGCAAGCCAGGAGACCTGCCTTGAATAAAACGTCCACGGGCGGGGTGTCCGGAAGGTCGCGTGCATGAAAGCGGAATCTATCCGTCCTGTTACGCTGCCCCGAACGTCCGCATGAGCACTTCGGGGTTGAAGTTATGTCGAGAACGTCAAGGCCGCCGCCCGCGCAAATCCTGCAAGGGACAATTTCGGGCGATTAAGCGCCAACTCTGCAAGATCATTATCAAGCGTTGCTCCGGACGCCGTAAGGCGCCCGTGCCCTGTCTGCGTCCGAAATTCATTGACATCACGAGGAACATGATGAGCGTTACCGTTTACAGCAAGCCTGCCTGCGTTCAGTGCACCGCCACCTATCGCGCCCTCGACCGTCTGGGCGTCGACTATCAGATCATCGATATTTCCGAGGATGCCGACGCGCTCGATCGCGTGCGCGGCATGGGCTACATGCAGGTTCCGGTCGTCGTTGCCGGCGAGAACCACTGGGCGGGCTTCCGTCCCGATATGATCAGCGCCCTCTCCTGATTGGAGAAGAGCGATGGGCCTGATCGTTTATTATTCCAGCCGGTCCGAGAATACCCATCGTTTCGTCGAGAAGCTGGGATTGCGCGCGGCGCGCATTCCCCTCAGTGCTGAAGACATCCACATTCGCGAACCCTTTGTGCTGATCTCGCCCACCTATTGCGGGGAGGGTGGCAGGGGAGCCGTGCCCAAGCAGGTGATCCGTTTCCTCAACGATGCGGAAAACCGCTCCAACATCCGCGGCGTTGTTGCTGCGGGCAACAGCAATTTCGGCGAGACCTACGGGCTTGCCGGCGACGTGATCTCGCAGAAGTGCCAGGTGCCCTACCTCTACCGGTTCGAGCTTCTGGGGACTGCCGAGGATGTCGCCAATGTCAAAGACGGGATGGGACGATTTTGGACACGGGAACAAACCTGACGCGGGATGCGGGCGGAAAGCCGCTAAAGGCCGTGGAAGCGCTGGACTATCACGCGCTGAACGCAATGCTGAACCTCTATGATGAGCAAGGCAAGATCCAGCTCGACAAGGATCGCATGGCCGCCAAGCAGTATTTCCTGCAGCATGTGAACCAGAATACGGTGTTTTTCCATAATCTGCGGGAAAAGCTCGATTACCTGGTGACCGAAGGCTATTACGAGCAGGAGGTTCTCGACCAGTATTCCTTCAATTTCGTCCGCGACCTGTTCGATCAGGCCTATGCCAAGAAGTTCCGTTTCCCGACCTTCCTCGGTGCCTTCAAATATTATACCAGCTACACGCTGAAGACCTTCGACGGTAAGCGCTACCTGGAGCGCTATGAAGACCGTATCTGCATGGTGGCGCTGGCGCTTGCCGGGGGCAATGAACAGCTTGCCCGCGATCTGATGGAAGAGATCATCACCGGCCGTTTCCAGCCGGCAACGCCGACTTTCCTCAATGCCGGCAAGAAGCAGCGCGGCGAACTCGTCTCGTGCTTCCTGCTGCGTGTCGAAGACAATATGGAATCGATCGGCCGCTCCATCAATTCCGCACTTCAGCTTTCCAAGCGCGGCGGCGGCGTGGCGCTGTCGCTGACGAACATCCGCGAGGCCGGTGCACCGATCAAGCAGATCGAAAACCAGTCTTCCGGCATCATCCCCGTCATGAAGCTGCTTGAAGACTCGTTCTCCTATGCCAACCAGCTCGGTGCTCGGCAGGGGGCGGGTGCCGTCTATCTCAACGCCCATCACCCTGACATCATGCGCTTCCTTGATACTAAGCGCGAAAATGCCGACGAGAAGATCCGCATCAAGACGCTATCGCTCGGCGTCGTCGTGCCCGACATCACCTTCGAACTCGCCAGGAACAATGAGGATATGTATCTCTTCTCGCCCTATGACGTGGAGCGGGTCTATGGTGTGCCTTTCACCGAAATTTCGGTGACGGAGAAGTATCGCGAGATGGTGGCGGATGCCCGTATCACCAAGAAGAAGATCAAGGCGCGCGAATTCTTCCAGGTGATTGCCGAAATCCAGTTCGAGAGCGGTTATCCCTACATCATGTTCGAAGACACGGTGAACCGAGCGAACCCGATTGCCGGCCGCATCAGCATGAGCAATCTCTGCTCGGAAATCCTGCAGGTCAGCGAAGCGAGCGAATTCAACGACGACCTTTCCTACAAGACGATGGGCAAGGATATTTCCTGCAATCTCGGCTCGCTGAACATCGCCATGGCGATGGATTCGTCCGATTTCGGCAAGACGATCGAGACATCGATCCGCGCGCTGACAGCCGTTTCCGACATGAGCCATATCTCCTCGGTGCCGTCGATCGAGAAGGGCAATGACGAGAGCCATGCGATCGGTCTCGGCCAGATGAACCTGCACGGATATCTCGCCCGGGAGCGCATCCATTACGGTTCCGAAGAAGGCGTCGATTTCACCAATATCTATTTCTACACGGTGACCTATCACGCACTGCGCGCCTCCAACCGTCTGGCAGTCGAACGTGGTGCGAGCTTCAAGGGCTTCGAGAATTCGAAATATGCCTCGGGCGACTATTTCGACAAATATACGGAGCAGGAATGGAAGCCGGCGACCGAGACGGTGCAGGCGCTGTTTACCGATGCCGGTATCCACATTCCGACGCAGGAAGACTGGCTCGAGCTGAAGAGGGCGGTTATGGCGTCCGGTCTCTATAACCAGAACCTGCAGGCGGTGCCGCCGACGGGCTCGATTTCCTATATCAACCACTCGACCTCCTCGATCCATCCGATCGTCTCGAAGATCGAGATCCGCAAGGAAGGCAAGATCGGCCGTGTCTATTATCCGGCGCCGTTCATGACCAACGACAATCTCGATTACTATCAGGATGCCTACGAGATCGGGCCTGACAAGATCATCGACACCTATGCGGCTGCCACCCAGCATGTCGATCAAGGCCTGTCGCTGACGCTGTTCTTTCGCGACACGGCAACGACGCGCGACATCAACCGCGCCCAGATCCATGCCTGGAAGAAGGGCATCAAGACGATCTATTACATCCGCCTTCGCCAGATGGCGCTGTCCGGCACCGAGGTGCAGGGCTGCGTGTCTTGTACGCTTTGATTTTGGGCTGCTGGCCGAGAGTTTCGAGCTCGTAGCCCCCTCATCCGCCTGCCGGCACCTTCTCCCCGATGGGGAGAAGAGACAAGCCGATTGCACGGCGTTCCCCTCTCCCCAGCGGGGAGAGGGCAGGGTGAGGGGGCTCCGCACTCCGTTAGAATTTGTGGAAGAAAGACCACCCAATGAACATATCCATCAAACCGGTCAGCCGCGTGCGCGCCATCAACTGGAACCGTATCGAGGACGACAAGGATCTCGAAGTCTGGAATCGCCTGACCGGTAATTTCTGGCTGCCGGAAAAGGTGCCGCTGTCGAACGATATTCCCTCCTGGGCGACGCTGACGCCGGCCGAGCAGCAGCTGACGATCCGTGTCTTTACCGGGCTGACGCTGCTCGACACGATTCAGAACGGTGTCGGCTCGGTCAAGCTGATGGCAGATGCGGTCACCCCGCATGAGGAGGCGGTGCTCTCCAACATCTCCTTCATGGAGGCGGTGCATGCGCGCTCCTATTCCTCGATCTTCTCGACGCTCTGCCTGACGCCCGACGTCGATGATGCCTATCGCTGGTCTGAAGAGAACGAATTCCTGCAGAAGAAGTCGGCGCTGATCATGGAGCATTATGCCTCCGGCGATCCGCTGAAGAAGAAGGTTGCGAGCGTCTTCCTCGAAAGCTTCCTCTTCTATTCCGGCTTCTATCTGCCGATGTACTGGTCGAGCCGCGCCAAGCTCACCAACACGGCCGACATGATCCGCCTCATCATCCGCGACGAAGCCGTGCATGGCTATTATATCGGTTACAAGTTCCAGCGCGGGCTGGAGCGGCTGTCCGAGGAACGCCGGAAGGAGATCAAGGATTTCGCCTTCGACCTGCTGCTCGAACTCTACGACAATGAAGCGAAATATACGGAAGCGCTTTATGACGGCGTGGGGTTGACCGAGGACGTCAAGAAGTTCCTCCACTACAACGCCAACAAGGCGCTGATGAACCTCGGCTATGAGGCGCTGTTCCCGGCCGAGGCCTGCAAGGTCAATCCGGCGATCCTGTCGGCGCTGTCGCCCAATGCCGATGAGAACCACGACTTCTTCTCCGGATCCGGCTCCTCCTATGTCATCGGCAAGGCTGTCGCGACCGAGGACGAAGACTGGGATTTCTGAGGTTTAACTGCACGAAGCCTCTTATCATCCGGCCCGCTATCGCCCACATTCAGTGCGGTGTATTCGTTGAATGTGGCGTAGCGGGAGTTTTTTGATGAGGCCTTCTTTCGAAGCGACTGATCCGGCAGGCGAAGCTGCCGAAGGCGTCTGGCCAATCCGCAGGCGCCGAATTCTCGACTGGCTGATCAACGAGACCCGCGGCGAGCGTTTCATCGACAATATCCTGGTGGAGATGTGCAAGCGTCTGCTGGCTGCCGGCGTGCCGGTGAACCGGTCCAGCCTGCATTTCCGTACCAACCATCCGCAATGGATCGGCGCCCGCATCCTATGGGTGGAAGGCATGGAAGAGGCAAAGATCAACACCTTTGCCTACGGGGTGGAAACCACGCCGCAATTCCTCAACAGCCCGGTCAACGAGATCCACAGCGGCGCCAACGAGGTGCGGAAGAACCTTGAGGATTTATGGGAGGGCGATGACTATCCCTTCTATCAGGAATTGCGAGACGACGGCTATACGGAATATGTTGCCTGGCCGATCGATCATACGTTCGACAAGCGCCACGTCGTTACGTTCTCCACCAATAGGCCAGGCGGTTTCACCAGCGAACACGTGGATTTCCTGCGCGATCTGCTGCCGGCTCTCACTCTCGTCAGCGAGATCAGGCTGAAGAACATCATGGCGCGCACACTGCTGCAGACTTATGTCGGGCCGCATGCTAGCGAACAGATTCTCTCCGGCGTCATCACCCGCGGCAGCGGCACGACCGTCGGCGCGGCAATCATGATCTGCGACCTGCGCGATTTCACGGCGATCTCCGATCTCTGGCCGCGCGACGACGTCATCCAGCTGCTCAATGACTATTTCGATGCCATGTCCGATCCGATCGAGCGGCACGGCGGCGAAATCCTGAAGTTCATGGGCGATGGACTGCTTGCCATCTTCCCGCTGTCGAAGCCTTCGGCCTGTGAGGATCTCTTGACGGCGATCCGTGAAGGGCAGGAGGCGATGGCGAAACTGAATGAGCAACATCAGCGTTTGGGACGTGATCCGCTGCGCTATGGTGTCGGCGTCCACGTCGGTGACGTCATGTACGGCAACATCGGTTCGCGTCGACGGCTGGATTTCACTGTCATCGGCCCGGCAGTCAACGTCGCCTCGCGGCTTGAAACCTTGACCAAGGAGGTCAAGCGACCGGTGCTTTTATCTCGCGCTTTCGTCGAGATGGCCACTTGCACGGAAGAGATGGATAATCTCGGCACTTTTCCTCTGCGCGGGCTTGGGGAGCCGGTCGAAGTCTTCGCTTTCCGCGAAAAGCCGACAGCTGGTCGTGACGCAGCTTAGGCTACCGGAAAATTGATCTGCGGCGGCAGGAGCAGGCTCTGGCTCTCTGCTGCCGGATTGCCGATGCGCTGGAGAAGCATCTGTCCCAGATGTTCTCCAGCCTCGACCAGATCCTCATAGATGGTCTCGATTTTTGGCTGCAGATGCGTCAGGAGATGCGAGGTCTCCTTGGCGACGATATCGTAGTCTTCAGCGAGAACGCGTCCCGCATCGCTCATGGCGGTGACGAGCGCCAGCGCAGAAACCTCGCCCGGACAGACGAATCCGTCTGGAACATCGGCCGCCGCGGCACGCGCCCGAAAGAAATCTCTGATTTCATTGGCTGGTGAATCGAGCGTGACGGCCTCCGATATTTCGTAGGCGACGCCCGCTTCGCGCACGGCGGTCATGAAGCCATGGAGAATGTGCTGGCTGAAGGTCAGCCGTTTCGGCGGCATGATGACAGTGACTTTCTTCCTGCCCTTGGCGATCAGCCGCCGGGTGGCTTCATAGGCGAAGGCGTAATTGTCGTAATCGACGTAAGGATGCGGCGTCGAAAATTCCGTGCGACCATGCGATACGAAGGGAAAGCCGACTTCCTGCAGCATCCGCACTCGCGCATCGAAAGGCTCTGTCCGCGTGAAGATCAGGCCGTCGGCGAAATTGTTGCGGACGATATATTCCGCCGCTTCGAGATCCGTCGTCGACAGGAAGTTCGGGGCGACGACGAGGTGATAGGATGTCTCTTTCAACGCCTTGGCAATGCCGTACATGATCGCGGTGCCGAAGCCGACCACTTCCTGATGCGGATCGAGAAGAATGCTGATGACATTGGTGCGGCCTGTCTTGAGGCGTTGGGCAGCCCGGTCCGGCAGGTAGCCGATCTCGCGGGCAATGCGGTGGACGCGCTCGCGCGTCTCAACTGATATTTGCGGCGCGTCGCTGAGTGCGCGCGAAACCGTCGTCACCGCAAGACCGGTCAATGTCGCGATAGTACGCAAGGTCGGCTTGCCGCGCTTTTGCACACCATCCGGATTCTCACCGCGTTGCAGTTGGGACGATTCGGTCACTGGGGACATTCCATGCTGGATCGCGGCTACAATAACACGATGAAACCGGCACGCAATCAATCAATGCAAACGATTTAAATTTCTACGCTTTCTTAAGCGATCAGAAAAATGCAAATAAAATCAATATTAGTCGGACTAATCATATTTTTCTCGGGAGTCGAGGAAGGACTTGACGTAATCGCGTTTATAACGTTTTAAATTGTTAACCGCACTGGGAGGTGCGGTCTATGTGGTGCCTGGCCGCCCTCACGGCGGAAGACATCCGGCGGGCGAGGTGGGTCTCGCCGCCACTTACGAACGGGAGGATATTCATGCGCAAGTTTTTGAGCTCGGCAGCTCTTGCTGTCGTGATGATGGCTGGTTTCGGCAGCGCTCATGCGGCCGACGTCAAGGAAGTTCAGATGCTGCACTGGTGGACGTCGGGCGGCGAAGCCGCGGCGCTCAACGTGCTGAAGCAGGACCTCGCCAAGGAAGGCTTTGCCTGGAAGGACGTACCGGTGGCCGGCGGTGGCGGCGACGCAGCCATGACCGCGCTGAAGGCGATGGTTGCCGCCGGCACTTATCCGACTGCTTCTCAGATGCTCGGCTATACCGTGCTCGATTATGCTCAGGCTGGCGTCATGGGTGACCTGACCGAGACGGCGAAGAAGGAGGGCTGGGACAAGTCCGTTCCGGCAGCACTGCAGAAGTTCTCCGTCTATGACGGTAAGTGGGTCGCAGCACCTGTCAATGTTCACTCCGTCAACTGGCTGTGGATCAACAAGTCGGTCATGGACAAGATCGGCGGCACGCAGCCGAAGACCTTCGACGACCTGATCGCCCTGCTCGACAAGGCAAAGGCAGCGGGCGTCATCCCGCTCGCGCTCGGCGGTCAGAACTGGCAGGAAGCCACGATGTTCGACTCCATCGTGCTGTCGACCGGTGGCCCGGAATTCTACAAGAAGGCTTTCAACGACCTCGATGAGGAATCGCTGAAGTCCGACACGATGAAGAAGTCGTTCGATAACCTTGCCGAGATCATCAAGTATGTCGATCCGAACTTCTCGGGCCGCGACTGGAACCTGGCGACCGCCATGGTCATCAAGGGCGACGCTCTGGTGCAGGTCATGGGTGACTGGGCGAAGGGCGAATTCGTTGCCGCCAAGAAGACCCCGGATACCGACTTCCTGTGCTACCGTTTCCCGGGCACCGAGGGCAGCGTGGTCTACAACTCCGACATGTTCGGCATGTTCAACGTTCCTGACGACCGCAAGGCCGCTCAGGTGGCGCTTGCCACGGCAACGCTGTCCAAGAGCTTCCAGTCCGCCTTCAACGTCGTCAAGGGTTCGGTTCCGGCCCGTACCGACGTTCCGGATACGGATTTCGACGCTTGCGGCAAGAAGGGCATTGCCGACCTGAAGGCTGCCAACGAAGGCGGCACGCTGTTTGGCTCGCTCGCTCAGGGCTATGGTGCCCCTCCGGCGATCGCCAACGCCTATAAGGACGTCGTCTCGAAGTTCGTCCATGGTCAGATCAAGACCTCCGATGAAGCTGTTACCCAGCTCGTCCAGGCTATCGACGACGCTCGCTAATTCTAACGACAAAGGCTTTCCCGCGCGCTTGCGGGGAAGCCACGGCCCCTGCTGCGCGGGGAGGAGATGATTACATGAGCACAGTTGCGACCACGGATCCGGTCCTGACGTCGAAGCCCTCAACCCGCACGTCCATTCGCGGCCGACTGCAGGACGCATTGCCGAAAATCGTATTGGCGCCGAGTTTCCTCATCACCGTGATCTTCGTCTACGGCTTCATCGTCTGGACGGCCTATCTTTCCTTCACCAATTCCAAGACCTTTCCGTCCTATGCGCTGACGGGCTCGCGCGCCTATCAACGGCTCTGGCGCTGGACCTTCGAGAGCGACCCGCCGTCCTCCTGGTACACATCGATCACCAATATGGGGATCTTCGGCTTCCTTTATATCTTCATCTGCCTGGGGCTCGGCTTGCTGCTGGCAATCCTTCTCGACCAGAAGATTCGCGGCGAAGGCATCTTGCGGCCGATTTTCCTCTATCCGATGGCGCTGTCCTTCATCGTGACCGGCGTTGCATGGAAGTGGTTCCTCGATCCGGGCCTTGGGCTCGAGCAGACGCTGCATCATTTCGGCTGGACGAGCTTTCACTTCGACTGGATCAAGAACAAGGATTTCGTCATCTACACCGTCGTCATCGCTGGTGTCTGGCAGGCTTCCGGCTTCGTCATGGCGATGTTTCTCGCGGGCCTGCGTGGCATCGACGGCGAAATCATGAAGGCTGCGCAGATTGACGGCGCATCGCCCTTCCAGATGTACCGGCGCATCGTCATTCCGATGCTGCGGCCAATCTTCCTGTCTGCCTTCATCGTGCTCGCCCATATGGCGATCAAGTCCTATGACCTCGTGGTGGCGCTGACATCGGGTGGTCCCGGCGGCTCGGCTTGGCTGCCGTCCAACTTCATGTACGAATACACCTTCAAGCGAAATGAAATGGCTGTCGGTTCGGCAAGCGCCATCATCATGCTGATGACCATCTCGGCGATCATCGTTCCCTATCTCTATTCCGAACTGAGGGAGAAGGCGCGATGAGCAGCGTTACCTCTTCTGATATCGCGAGTTCGCACGGCGGCAACAGCGGCCGCTGGGTCGGCCGCGTCATCATCTACGGCCTGCTCTTGATCTTCGCGGTCCTCTACCTGATGCCGCTGTTTGTAATGCTCACCACCTCGTTCAAGACGATGGACGAGATCCAGAATGGCAATATGCTTGCGCTGCCGCAGGCGCCGACGCTCGATCCCTGGTTCAAGGCCTGGGGCGAGGCCTGTGTCGGCCTCACCTGCGCCGGTATCAAGGGTTACTTCTGGAACTCGATCAAGATGGTCGTGCCGGCAGTTGCCATCTCGACCATTCTAGGTGCGCTCAACGGCTATGTGCTGACCAAGTGGCGCTTCCCCGGCCATACGCTGGTCTTCGGCCTGATGCTCTTTGCCTGCTTCATCCCGTTCCAGTCGGTGCTGCTGCCGATGGCGACCATTCTCGGTACGCTCGGCCGTTTCGGTATGACGCTCCAGAACGCGACCGGTTTCAGCTTCGGCTTCGGCAATTCGACGGTGAACCTCGTCTTCGTGCATGTCGTCTATGGTCTCGGTTTCACGACGCTGTTCTTCCGCAATTTCTACGAGGCCTTCCCGACGGAGCTTGTGAAGGCTGCGCAGGTGGATGGCGCGAGCTTCTTCCAGATCTTCCGCCGCATCATGCTGCCGAACTCGCTGCCGATCATCGTCGTCACGGTCATTTACCAGTTCACCAATATCTGGAACGACTTCCTCTTCGCCTCGGCCTATGCCGGTACGGGTGACTCCATGCCGATGACGGTGGCGCTGAACAACGTCGTCAATACCTCGACCGGCGTGGTCGAATATAATGTCAACATGGCTGCGGCGATGATCGCGGCCGTTCCAACGCTCATCGTCTATATCCTCGCCGGCCGCTATTTCGTGCGCGGTCTGATGGCGGGCGCCGTCAAAGGGTGATCCATGGCTTTCCTTGAAATTTCCGGTCTCAAGAAGCGTTTCGGCGCCGTCGATATTCTCAAGGGGATCGATCTGGAGCTCGAGAAGGGCGGCTTTCTTGTCCTGGTCGGTCCGTCCGGCTGCGGCAAGTCGACATTGCTCAACACCATCGCCGGGCTGGAAGCGATCACCTCGGGCGAAATCCGCATCGATGGCCGCTCCATCAACGACCTGCATCCGTCCAAGCGTGATATCGCCATGGTCTTCCAGAGCTACGCGCTCTATCCGAATATGACCGTGGCCGGCAACATCGCCTTCGGCATGGAAATCCGCGGCGTGCCGAAGGAAGAGCGCGAAAAGGCAATCAAGCAGGTCTCCGACATGCTGCAGATCGGCCATCTGCTTGATCGCAAGCCCTCGCAGCTTTCGGGCGGACAGCGTCAGCGTGTGGCGATGGGCCGCGCTCTGGTGCGTAATCCGCAGGTCTTCCTCTTCGACGAGCCGCTTTCCAACCTCGATGCGAAGCTGCGCGTCGATATGCGCACGGAAATCAAACGCCTGCACCAGCGCATGGGAACGACGATCGTCTACGTCACGCATGACCAGATCGAGGCGATGACGCTGGCGACCAAGATCGCCGTGCTGAAGGATGGCGTGCTGCAGCAGTTCGGCACGCCAGCCGAGATCTATAACAGCCCGGCCAATATCTTCGTGGCCGATTTCATGGGCTCACCGGCGATGAACCTGCTCAACGCGACCGTTGAAAACGGTACCGGTGGTTTGCAGGTCTCGCTGGAACGGCCGAATGCCGAGCCGCTGAAGCTGCCGGTCAATGGAGGCAATAACAGCTTGACCGGTTACGCCGGCAAGCCGGTGATCTTCGGGATCCGGCCTGAAGCATTGACGGACCCTGACGGCGCCGACCGCAAGGCGAAGTCGGTCGTTTACGGCGACTGCGCCATCGAGGTGGTGGAACCGGCAGGGTCCGATACGTTTGCCGTCACCAAGCTTGGCGGCAAGTCGGTGGTGGCGCGTCTTGGCGCCGATACCGACATCGTGCCTGGCCAGAACACCCGCCTTGCTTTCAATCTCGACAAGGCGGTGTTCTTCGATCCGGCAAGCCAGTTGAGGATCGCGTAACGGCCGTCAGACGGCCGCCACCGAGATCGTGACCGGTGCGAAGCGGCTTGAGGCCGCTTCGACGGTGATGTCGCCGGTCAGGCCGGTTGCTTCCAGCCAGAAGCCAGTCGTGCCGCCCTGCAGCGGTACGGCTGTCGGGCCGACGATCTTGGCCGGGCCATGGACTTTCAGCGTGACGACATCGTTGAGGAACGGCAGGCGCTGGCCGCGCTGATCGAGCGCGCGGATGATGACGCGGGTCGTGTCGCGTTCGCGAGCCTTTAGTGTGGTGCTGTCGGGCGCGACTTCCAGTGTGGTTGGCAGCGGGTCGGCGGCGAGTGTGAGCCTTGCCACGGGTTCGCCATTGATAAAGCCAGTGAATTCGCCGTCGATCCATTCCAGACCCCAGCGGCCGAGCTCATCCTGGGTGAAATGGCGGTGGTCGAGCACGACGGGCGGATGCGGCAGGTGCGGATAGGTTTCGTGGTCCGGGCCGATACGCTTCGTCAGCGAGCCGTATGTCAGCTCCACCTCGTCGCAATTGGTCAGGATGATCAGCGGCAGCACGCCGCCGATGCTGCGTTCGCCGCGCGCCCAGAAGGTGACGGGCTTCATGATGATCTCATCCGAAGGGTCGCACTGGCTGGCATAGACATAGGCCGCGAATTTCGGCTCACGGAACATGTCCATGACGCCGTGATAGCAGATGCGGTCGCCGGAGCCGAAGTCCTTGTGGGTGTTGTAGTCGAACATGCACCAGCCGATCGCGCCAGAAATATCCGGATCGCCATAGGCGGCGTTCAGCACTTCCAGATGGCGGCGCACATGTTCGGCCTGGCGCTGCTCGGCATCATACATCTTGGTCGGATGCATGTGGCCGTTGAACTCGGTGATGATGTAGGGGACCTTGTAGGACAGGCCGGTATTTTCCTGTTGGCCGCGCAGCGCCGTGCGCGGGCGATTGGCGCCCGGCAGTTCCTCATTGCCCAGGATGAAGTCGTTCATCGTATAGACGTCTTCCAGAAGCGCGCTTTCGGTCAGGTAGCGAACGCCGCCAGTCTGGCGCGTGGAATCGAGCTCATGGGCCAGCCGGTTGGTCGCAGTATAGAAGTCGTGACTGTCGAGCGACTCGTTGATGCGCACGCCCCAGATGATGATCGACGGATGGTTCCAGTCACGCTCGATCATGCGGCGAACGTTCTCTATGGATTCATTCTGCCAGTCGAGATCGCCGATGTGCTGCCAGCCGGGGATTTCTTCGAAGACGAGCAGGCCGATGCGGTCGCACTGGTCGAGGAACCATTTTGACTGCGGATAGTGCGAGGTGCGCACGATATTGCACTTCAGCACCTTCTTCATGATATCGGCGTCACGCTCCTGTGCGGAGCGGCCGGCGGCATAACCGACATAGGGATAGGCCTGATGGCGGTTGAGGCCCTGAAGCTTCACGGGCCGGCCGTTGAGCAGGAAACCTTCCGGCGTGAATTTGGCGGTGCGGAAGCCGAAATGAGCGGATGCCCTGTCCGAGCCATGTTCGGTTCTGAGATCAACGACAACTTCGTAGAGCGCCGGGTTTGACAGGTCCCACAGTTCTATGCCGGTCAGTCCGCCGAACGAGAGCGTCGTCACGGAGCCGATCGTTTCACCGGCAGCACTTGCGAGCACGATACCATCGGCACCCTTCAGCGAGGCCGTAATGGTCGCGGCATAGGTCAGGCTCTGCGGATTGGCGACATCAATGCGGACCGTCGCCGACTTCATGTCGGACAGAACGTCATGTGTCTCGATCTTGAGATTGCGGATGGAAACCTTGTCGGTGACCTTCAGCCAGACGTCGCGATAGATGCCGGCGTAGGTGAGGTAATCGATACGACCGCCGAAGGGCGGGATGGCGGGGTTCTCGCTACCGTCGATCTTGACCGTGATCAGGTTGTCGCCCTTGACGAGTTTGCCGGTCAGGCGGGCTTCGAAGGGCGTGTAGCCATCCTTATGAGCAATGATCTCTTCGCCGTTCAGATAGACGACGCTGTCGGCCATGGCACCATCGAAGAGGACGGAGACTTCGCGGCCTTCGAATTCCGGCAGCCAGCGCAGTACCCGCTGATAGGTGAAGGCGCGCTGATAGCGTTTCTCGTCGAAATAGTTGAAGGGCAGCTCGACAGCCGTATGCGGCAGGCTGACCATGTGGTCGCCGTCGAAAGCCTCGGTCAGGCGCTGGCCAAAGCCTTCGTGGAAGCTCCAGGATTCGTTGAGGGAAACGACGGAACGCATCTCAGGCTCCCCGGCAGGCGGCAGGGGAGAGGCGGCGCCTGGCCGCGGCGCGTGAAAGGGTGATCATCGATATTCCTCCTCGATGCGAATGACTGGAGTCGCGCCTCAGGCGGTCGAACCCCAGCGGGGTGTGCAGGCAAGCGTAATGCTGTGCGGACCTTCGTCGCCGGCCTCATGGCGTTCGATCACCTCGACGACCGCGTCCATGAAGGCCACGTGGTCGAGGCTCAGCGTCGTCAGGTCGTTGCAGTCCCAGGCGGCCATGGCAATGCCATCCTGGCCGACGATGGCGATATCCTCAGGCGTGTTCTTTCCGAGCACGCGGCGGGCGGCGTCGCGCGCGCCGATCGCCATCACATCGTTGCCGCAGATGATGGCATCGACCTTGGAACGGTGCAGCAAGAGAACGGCCTCCTTGAAGCCGGAATCGTAGGAATAATCGCCGAAGGCTTCCGCTTCGAAGGCAAGGCCGTGACGCGCCAGAGCGTCGGCAAACCACTTGCGGCGCAGCTTGTCGATCCAGCTCGACTTGGTGCCGGAGAGATAGGCGAAGCGCCGTTTGCCGTCGCCGACGATCTTGTCGATGATCTCGCCAGCGCCGACGGCGCCATCTATGCGGATGTTGGAGACATCGTCGTTTTCCAATGGTTCGAAGGAGACGATGATCGGCTTGGTCGTATGGAAGATATCGACCGCATCCTGCATCGACACCATGTCGGAGAAGATGACGACATGATCCACCTGGTAGGTGGAGGCGAGCCGCATCAGCTGCAGGCGGTCCGAATGGTCGGCGCAGCAGAGCAGGATCGGCAGGAGCTGGCGGGCCTGCAGGCGATGGACGAGAAGCTGCTGCTCCTCGGCCTCGCAGGGGTTGCCGATGGCGTTGACGACGAGGGCGACGAGGCGCGAGCGCTGGTTGTTCAGTGAGCGGGCGATCGCGTTCGGCTGATAGCCATATTCGCGGGCGACGGCGAGGATGCGGTCGCGGGTGGCGCTGCCGATCCTGGAATCCGGCGAAAAGGCTCGCGAGATCGTCGCCGAGGAGACGCCGGCCAGTTTCGCCAGTTCCTTCGAGGTAATCCGCCGTCTGTTCGTTCCGCTCATCGCCTGCGCCTATCCGGCAATCCTGACGGGGGTGCCGTCTGCCGCTGCCGATTCCTTGATTGCGTCCCAGAGCCTAGCGAATCTGAGACCCATTTCAACGGAGCCGGAGTTTTCCATCGTTCCGGCGCGGATGGCGAGGAAATTCTTCATGGGATTGCCGAGAATTTCGGCCTCTTCGCGCGGTTCGCTGGTACGTCCGACGCTGATTTCGCGCCAGCCGCCCCAGGCGTCGATGCGCACGATCGCCTTGGAATAGAAAAAGGTGATGTAGGAGGCGCAGCCAGGAGGGCCTTCGCCGGCGGCCGTCAGCGTCACGAGCGCGCCATTCTTCAGGCGGGCGGAGACGGCGGTCGCTATATCCACCTTTTTGCCATGGTTGTTCATATAGGCGGAAACGCTGTCGAAATCGGAATTGGCGAGCAGGCAGACGGTGTTCATCATGTGCGCGCCGGTATCGAACATGAAACCGCCGCCGGAGATTTCAGGCTGCTGCTTCCAGTGGCCGTCATAGTTGGAAGACCAGCTTTCCCAAATCATGCCGGAGATGGCGATCAGTTCACCGAATTCGCCTGATAGCGCGCGTTTGCGGGTATCGAGCACCAGTGGCGAAAGCCCACCCTGAAAGGCGGTGACGATGGTGACACCACTCTTCTTCTGCGCCGCGATCAGCGTTTCCGCTTCGGCGACGGTCGTCACCATCGGCTTTTCGAGGAAGAGATCGAGGCCTGCTTCGGCGACGGCGGTCGCCTGTTCGGCATGGAAAGCATGCGGGGTCGAGACATAGACGATGTCGAGTTCGTCGCGGCATTTGGCGAGCATGTCGCGGTAATTCTCGAAGCTCTTCGGCTCCGGTGCGCCGGCCGCGGTGCAGACGTCGATGAGGCGCTTTCGGGAGGTTTCCGTCGTGTCGGCCAGCGCCACGAATTCAATTTCCGGCATCTTCGCCCAGCTCTGAGCATATTCAGCTGCCTTCAAGCCGGCGCCGATGACGCCGAGGCGCAATTTCTGAGACATCGAAATCCTCCCTGATATCGTCGTGCAAACGATTACACAAACGATACCGGTGGTGCAAGTTATAAATAATTACGTAAAATCAATATGATAAATTTGCGTAGTTTGCGGTTTCAAAAATCATCTTGTCAGTATTCAGAATGCGTGTACATTTTCGTCGCCGGTGCTGGAGGGCGCCGTAGTTCTAAAAAAGGGAGGACTTCCGTTGAAGAAGACGGTTATCGGTGGCCTGTGCGCCATCCTGCTCAGCGCTGTCTCGACGCTGGCCCATGCGGAAACAATTCGTATTGCCAATCACGGTCAGGCCGGCATCGACGCGATGAAGTCGACCGTCGAGCGGATCGAGAAAAAATACGGCGTGACAGTCGAGGTCGTCGAATATCCGGCGCCGGACAAGGACTATCTCACCAAGCTTCTGACCGAACTGGGCGCCGGCAATGCGCCCGATCTCTTCTCCATCCCGACGACGGCTGCCGTTGCCGACATGGTGGAGGCCGGTTACCTCGCGCCCATCACCACCGAATTCAAGGCATGGGACGGGTACGCCAATTTCTATGACGTCGCCAAGCAGCTCGCCGTCAGCCCGGACGGCGAAACCTATGTGATGCCGTTCATGCTCGGCATTCAGGAAATCTATTACCGCAAGGACGTTCTCGATAAGGCCGGCATCTCTACCGAGCAGCCGAAGACCTGGCAGGAGCTTCTCGACCGTGCCGCCGAGGTCAAGCAGAAGACCGGCTCTTACGGCCTGCTCTTCCCGGCCGGTGTATCCTGGGGCAGCGGTGCCTTCGACGAAGGCTTCCAGCATCTGATCGTCGGCTCCAAGACGCCGCAGCTCGTCGATGCTGACGGCAAGCTCGATCTCAGTGGCGAGGGCGTGAAGGATGTCTTCAACGTCTACAAGACGCTGATCGACAAGGATCTGATGCCGGTGCAGCCCCTGCTTGGACCTGAGCCCTGGGTCGTGCCGAAGTATGAAATGTTCCCGGCCGGCAAGCTTGCCGCCACCACCTGCGGTTCCTGGTGCTACATCTTCGACTGGGGTCGCGAGAGCAAGAACCCGATCCCTGACGTGACCAAGATCGTCGGCACCTGGACAGTTCCGGGTCAGAGCGGCGGACAGTACGTGCTTGCCAACCTCGCTGCTCCGTGGGCCGTCAACTCCAGGTCCGCCAATGTGGAACTTGCCAAGAAGGCGCTGATGGAAATCGGCTCGGTCGAAACGCAGGTTTCCTATGCTGCCCGCATCGGCAACATTCCGGCCAGCAAGGATGCTGCCAAGGATCCTGAATTCCAGAAGCTGACGGAACTGGTTCCGATCCATGCTGCTGCCGGAAACGGCGTCTTCCTGAAACAGGCTTCCGGCTTCGGCACGGTTGCCGAGGGTGTGGCGCGCGCCACCGAAGCCCTGCTGCGCAGGGAGACCGACGCTGCCGGCGCCCAGAAGATCCTTGTCGACTACGTCAAGGAAACGCTTGGCGACGACATGGTCAAGTAAGCCACTGATATCTTTCTCCCGCCCAGGACGGGGACGCGGCAGGATCGCCGCGTCTTCCCGCTTTCATTCAATAAGCCGGATTCATTCGATAAGGTTGTGAGCTTCAATGGCCCGAAACTCTCATGAAAGGCGAACCGAGCGCCAACTCCTGCTGGTTCTGCTGCCGTCGCTGATCCTGCTTCTGGCCTTCGTGATCTATCCCGCCCTCTATTCCGTCTATCTGAGTTTCACCAACGAGGCGCTGACGGGGGCCGCGGCTCTACGGCCGCGCTTCGTCGGCATCCGCAACTACACGCGCCTTCTCAACGATGCGAAATTCTGGAACTCGCTGTTCGTCACCTTCGTCTTCGTCATGGGGTCGGCCGTCATCGGGCAGTTCGTGCTCGGGCTGATCTCGGCGATGGCGCTGCGCCGGCCGATCCGCTTCCGGCAGTTTTTCTCCTCGATCATTCTATTGCCGAACGCGGCACCCGAGGTCGTTGCCGGCTTCATGTGGATCTCGATGCTTGCCGGCGGCGAACATGCTACGCTGTCGCGCATCGTCGCCTTCTTCGGCATCGATCCCGCTGACTGGCTGAATGCTTTCCCGCTGTCGATGATCATCATCGTCAATACCTGGCGCGGTATTGCGACAGCGATGATCCTGCTGACGGCCGGCCTCAGCACTATTCCCTCCGAGATCTACGAGGCGGCGCGCATGGATGGCGCGACACCCTCGCAGATGTTTCGCCGCATCACCCTGCCGCTGATGATGCCGACGATCCTGCTCTACATGCTGATCTCGGCCGTCTCCACCATTGCCGTCTTCGGCCTCGTCTATGCGCTGACGCGTGGCGGACCGGGCGGAGCGACGGAGGTCGTCAGCATCTACATCTATAACCAGTCGTTTACGGCCTTCCAGCTCGGTTACGGCGCTGCGGTCGCCGTTGTCGCGCTCCTCATCTCGCTGATCCTCGGCATCGGCTATGTGCGCGCCATGAAGGTGGAGGTCTGACATGGCCGTTATTTCTCCGAGCGAAGGGGCTAACAAGACCCGCTCCGACCTCATCGCCTACGCAACGCTGTCGATCATCTCGATCTTCTGTGCCGTGCCCTTCTTCTGGGTGCTGCTTGCCTCCTTCGATGGCAATGCGCAGCTCTTCCTGCGCTGGCCGGAGCAGTGGACGCTCGCAAACTATGTGCGCGTCTTCACTAGGGAAGACGGGGCAAAGTGGCTGTTCAACTCGCTCTTCGTGGTCGGCGGCGCCACACTGATCGTCATGGTTCTGGCGGGGCTCGGCGGCTATGCGCTGTCACGCACGCGGGCCTGGTGGAAGCTACCCTTCCTCTACGCGATCCTGCTCATCCGTGTGCTGCCGCCAACGGCGCTCGTCGTGCCGCTCTACAAGTTCCTGCTGACGCTGAACAATGCGGAAGGCGCGATTCTCAGGCCGATTTTCGGCAGTTATGCCCGCGATATCATGCGGTGGACCGGGTTCATCGACGGCTATCTCGGCATCATGCTGGTGCTGGCCACCATGCAGCTGCCGCTGGGCCTCTGGATCATGAAGACCTTCTTCGACGGCTTGCCGCGCGACTATGAGGAAGCAGCCGTCATGGACGGGGCAACGATGATGCAGCGTATCCGCCGCGTGCTGATCCCACTTGCCATGCCGGGGCTGGCGGCTGCCGGGCTATTCGCCTTCATGTCTGCCTGGGGCGATTTCCTGCTGCCGCTGATCTTCCTGTCATCGCCGGAGCTGCAGACGCTGCCGCTCGGTCTCTTCCGCGCCTTCCTGCGCATCAACGAGATCGATTACGGCCTGCTGACGGCGCTCGCCTTCATTTACCTGCTGCCTGCCGTCGTCGCTTTCGGCTTTGCGCGGCGCCTCCTCGTCCAGACCTTCTCGGGCGGTGTGAAAGGCTGAGATCAAGAAAGAGAAACGAATGATCAATCTCAGAAACGTTCGCAAATTCTACGGCGCGCTCGAAGTCATCAAGGGCGTCGATATCACGGTGGAAGACGGCGAATTCGCCGTGTTCGTCGGCCCGTCCGGTTGCGGCAAGTCCACGCTCTTGCGCATGATTGCCGGCCTTGAAGGCATCGATGAGGGCGATCTGGTGCTGAACGGCGAGCGCATCAACGACGTGCCGCCGGATAAACGCGGCATCGCCATGGTGTTCCAGTCCTACGCGCTCTATCCGCATATGACGGTCGCGGAAAATATCGGCTTTTCGCTGAGCCTCAAGAAGGTGCCGGAAGCCGAGATCAAGAAGCAGGTCGCGGGCGTCGCCGAAATCCTGCAGCTGACCGACTATCTCAACCGCAAGCCGGCGGCCCTTTCCGGCGGCCAGCGCCAGCGCGTGGCAATCGGCCGTGCCATCATCAAGAAGCCGTCGCTGATCCTGTTCGATGAGCCGCTGTCCAACCTCGATTCAGCATTGCGCGTGCAGATGCGCGCCGAATTGCAGCGCCTGCATCGGGAGCTGAAGGCGACCGTCGTTTATGTCACGCACGACCAGGTCGAGGCGATGACGATGGCCGACCGGATCGTTGTTCTGAACAAGGGTGTCGTCGCCCAGCAAGGCGCGCCGATGGAGCTTTATCACCAGCCGGAAAACGAGTTCGTGGCGACCTTCATCGGCTCGCCAAAGATGAACGTGCTGCCGATGACGGCGACGCGCCGGGATGCCGGCAAGGTGCATCTGGAAAGCCCGCTCGGCCTTGCGATCGATCTCTCGGATGCAAACGGTTCCGTGCCGCAGGGCGAGGCGAAGCTCGGCATCCGGCCGGAACATCTGAAGCTCGCGCCGCAGGGGCAGGGCGATTTTTCGGCCGAGGTCGTCATCGTCGAGCGGCTTGGCGTCGAGACCTATCTGACGGTCGGTTCGCAGCAGCAGCCGATTGTCGTGCGCGCCGAGGGCGACATGACCATCCGTCCCGGTGACCGTGTGTCGCTCACAGCCGAGCGCGCCGGTTGCTATCTGTTCGATTCCGCCGGCCGGGTCATCCGTTCGGCAACCGCTTGAAACACATTGAGGAATAAAATGACAATCAAGGTTACGATCTGGAACGAAGGACGCCACGAGCAGGTCCACAAGGAAGTTCAGGACATCTATCCTGATCGCATCGACGGTGCGATCGCGGCCGGTATCGCCCATACCGATTTTGAGATCCGCCGCGGCACGCTCGACGATCCGGATGAAGGGCTGCCGGATTCTGTGCTCAACGATACCGACGTGCTGCTGTGGTGGGGGCACATGGCGCATGAAGACGTCAGCGACGGGCTGATCGACCGGGTGCAGCAGCGTGTGCTGAAGGGCATGGGCCTGCTGGTCTTACATTCCGGCCATCACTCCAAGCTTTTCCGCCGGCTGATGGGCACCAATGCCAATCTCTCCTGGCGCGAAACGCCTGAAGGTGATCTCGAGCGCGTCTGGGTGGTCAATCCCTCGCATCCGATCGCCGAGGGCCTGCCGCCCTATTTCGAGGTCAATGCCTCGGAAATGTATGGCGAGCCCTTCGATATTCCGCAGCCGGACGAGCTGGTTTTCATTTCCTGGTATTCCGGTGGTGAAGTGTTCCGCAGCGGCTGCACCTTCCAGCGCGGTCGCGGGCGCATCTTCTTTTTCAGCCCCGGCCATGAGACTTATCCGATCTATCACGACATGACCGTGCACAAGGTCATCTCGAACGGCATCCGCTGGGCGCAGCAGAAGCACACGGATGGCCGCATCCTCGAAAACTGGCACCGCAAGGAGCCGCTGCATGGCCGGCCGGACAAAGTGAAGGCTTAAACAATTCTTCCCGTGGCGCTGGGGCCATGATGATCCTGGCCTCCACCAGCGTCATCCGTTTTGCGCATCATCTCGGCTTTGATGGTTTTGCCGAGATGAAGCAGGTTTTCCAGCAGGGTCTGCGGTCTGCAGCGCAGAAATAACCCTTCAGGCTTACGGGTACTGCGCGCCGTTCGTCGTCGTGTAGATCGAATAGAGCGATTGCGTTGCGGTGATGAAGAGGCGGTTCTTCTTCGGGCCGCCGAAGGTGATGTTGGAGACTGTCTGCGGCACCTTGATCTTGCCGAGCAACGTTCCGTCAGGGGCAAAGCAGTGCACGCCGTCGGCGGCACTCGTCCAGAGATTTCCCGAGACATCGAAACGGAAGCCATCCGGGACGCCGCTGTCGATCGAGCAGAAGTAGCGGCTGTTTGTGAGCTTGCGGCCATCGGCGACATCGAAGACGCGGATATGGCGCGGGACGTCATGATTGGCGGAACCGGAATCGGCGATGAAGAGCTGGCGTTCGTCCGGTGAAAAGGCCAGCCCGTTCGGCTGGATGAAATCGGTCACGACAGCCTCGATCTCGCCGGTCGCGGCATCGATGCGATAGACGTTGCGGCTTTCCTGCTCTTCCGGCGACTTGTGGCCTTCGTAATCGGACATGATGCCGTAGCTCGGGTCGGTGAACCAGATCGAGCCGTCGGATTTCACAACGACATCGTTCGGGGAGTTCAGGCGCTTGCCGTTGTAGCTGTCGGCCAGCACGGTGATGCGTCCATCAGGCTCCGTGCGGGTCACGCGGCGGCCGCCATGTTCGCAGGAGACGAGGCGGCCCTGCCGGTCGCGGGTATTGCCGTTGACGTAATTCGACGGCGAGCGGAAGACGGAGACCGTTCCATCCGGCACCCAGCGCATCAGGCGCTCGTTCGGAATGTCGCTCCAGATCAGGCAGTTCAGATCGGAAAACCAGACAGGTCCTTCAGCCCAGCGGCAGCCCCTGTACAATTCTTCCAGCACTGCGCTGCCGGCGATCAGCGCTCCGAAGCGCTCGTCTCTGACATCATAAAGCTCGCTTCCGGCCATGCCCGATTCCTCCCAGATCGATATTGGATCTTCGTAGCGGCAAATGGTTGAGCGTGCCAGAGCCCGGCGGCAGAAAGCGCCGGGCTCTGGGGCATTTTTACGCAGTTCCGACCGCAGACTGCTGCACAATTTTGCTGGAATTGCTCGTGATTTTCAAAGTGCGGCAACAGGATGCGGAGAGCCGTCGTATGCGCCCCAGATAGACTGGTCGAAGCAGATGACGGAGCCGGTCATCAGGCCGGATTCGGCCGAGGAGAGATAGGCGCAGGCGCGGGCCACTTCTTCCGGGTCAACCAGCCGGCCGAAGGGCTGGCTTGCGGCGGCCTTGGCGAGCCAGTCGTCGTCGGCCTTGTGAAATTCCCTCTGGATGCGGTCTTCGCCTTCGGAGGCCATCCAGCCGATATTGAGGCCATTGACGCGGATGCGATTGCGCAGCAGCGCATAGGCGGTGTTCTTGGTCAGCGTTTCCAGTGCGCCCTTGGAGGCGCAATAGGCGGCGATGAAGGGCTGGCCGGCCTTGGCGGACATGGAGCCGATATTGACGATCGTGCCTTCGATCTTCTCGCGGCGCATGACCTTGACCGCTTCCTGCATGAGGAAGAACGGCGCGCGGACATTGACGGCGAACATGGTGTCGAAGAGTTCGGGGCTGGTATCGAGGATCGTGCCGCGGTCGGTAATGGCGGCGGCATTGACCAGCGCATCGACGCGGCCGAAGGTCTGATCGCAGACATGGACGACATTTTGCGCATCCTCGACCTTGCCGAGATCGGCCTTGACGTAGACGACCCTCGCGCCGGTCTTTGAGGAAATCTCTTCGGCCTTCGCCTTGCCCTTGGCCTCGTTGCGGCCGCAGATGACGATGCCCTTGGCGCCGCGTTCGGCAAAGAGGCGGGCGATGGTGGCGCCGAGGCCCTGTGTGCCGCCGGTGACGATAGCGATCTTGCCGTCGAGGCGGGCGTAATCCGTGCTCATATGTCTTTCCTCCTGATGATATGCGAATGGCCCCTTACCGGCGGTAAGGGGCTCCGGGATGATGGTGTTGTGATGGCCGTGTCAGCTCAGCTTCCTGGCTGCCTGTTCGGCAAGTGCCTTGGTGAAGGTGTCGTCGCTCCAGTTTTCGGCGAGCGCCTCGTGCATCAACTGGGCCTGGGTCTTTGGCGCAAGGCCGCCGAGCGGCGGATCGCGGTCGAGATTGGTCGGGAAGGAATAGCCTTCCGCGCAGGAGGCGACGGCGTTGGCGATCTCGCCGGCCGAAAGCGTGCCCTTCAGTGCCTTGAGGGCGGGGAAGAGCCTTGCGCTCATGCGCTCGCGGTTGACCGTTTCCATCGCCCGGCCGAATGCCGAGGAGACCTGCAGCAGGTTCGCCACGCGCTTGATGTCTTTCGAGCGGTTGGTGCCGGCAGCATGGAAGAGCGCGGGATTGAAGAAAACGACATCGCCCTTTTCCAGCGGCAGCTGGATATGGTTCTGGTCGAAGTAATCCTTGAATTCCTGGCGCTTGAGGGCGAGGTAACCCGCCTCATAGGTCTGGCTGTGCGGCAGGAAGAGCGTCGGGCCGCTTTCGAGCGGCATGTCGCAATGGGCAACCGCGCCCTGCAGCGTCAGCACCGGCGAGAGGCGGTGAACATGCGCGGGGAACTGCTCGATCACCTTGGATGACTGGAAGCCGAGGTGATAGTCGCGGTGGGCCGATTGTGCGGCACCACCGGGGTTCACGCGGTTGACCTGCGCCGTCATCTGGTAATGTGGGCCAAGCCATGCCTCGCTTGCCAGCGCCACGATGGCATTGCCGTAGTAGCGGGCGAAATTCTCAGGATCGGCCAGGCAGTGCTTTTCCAGCGAGTTCCAGATGCGGTCGTTGGCGCCCGGCTTGGCGAAATGGTCGCCGCCACCGCTCGACGTGCGGTGCTGTTCCTCGATGATCTCGTCGAAGATTGCACTCGCCCGGTCGATGATGCCTGTGTCCTCGTAGGCGTGCTTGAAGACGACGACGCCAGGACCGATGCCGAAGGCCTCGCAGATTTCGGCGAGAACGGCGCGGCGGCCTTCCGGGGTTGAGGCCGCGGCGATGACCTTGCGGCTGTCATAGATCAGTACGTTCCTCTCGACGGCCGAGGCTGTCGGATAATCGGCAAGCAAAGTTGTCTTTTCGGCGAGTGCGCGGAAATCGCTGAGGTCGCAGGCGTCTTCGGTGAGCCAGACGCGGTCGGCGCGCAGTTTCTGCTGGTTGTCTGATTTCATCGGGTGCTCCTCCATGTCCGATGAAGGGACTATACGCCGCCGGCGGTCCTGATATAGATCAGGAATCCATCAAAAATCCATCAAACACCGGGGGGTATGACTGCGGCATGGCCCATCCCTTTCTCGTCAAGGACATCGCTTTCCAGGCTGGCCTCAGCACCGCGACCGTCGATCGGGTGCTGAATGGCAGGTCTGGTGTGCGGCGGCAGACAGAGATGCGGGTGAAGGCGGCGATCGCCGAGCTTGAAAAGCAGGCGGGTGCCGATATAGCCGGTCGTAAGCTGACGATCGATATCGTCATGGAAACGCCTGACAGGTTCAGCACTGCGGTGCGGGCCGCCTTCGAAGCGGAGGTTGCGACCTTCCTGCCGACGGTCTTTCGCTGCCGGTTTCATTTCGCCGAGGTGATGCGGGCGGCGGAACTGGTGCAGCTTCTAGACCGGATCCGGCTGCGGGGCACACATGGCATCGTACTGAAGGCGCCCGACGTGCCTGATATCGTCGCGGCCGTCGCAAGGCTCGATGCCGCCGATATCCCGGTCGTCACCCTCGTCACCGACCTGCCGAATTCGGCCCGGTCGGCCTATGCCGGCGCCGATAACCGGGCAGCAGGGGAGACGGCCGCCTATCTCATTGGCCGGCTGCTTGGGACTTCCGGCGGCAAGGCGCTGGTTACGCTGTCGAGCGGCCGGTTCCGCGGCGAGGAGGAGCGGGAGATCGGCTTTCGCCGGGTGATCCGTGCCCATTACCCGTCGATCGGCATTATCGAAATCAGCGAGGGGCATGGCACCGATGCTGCGACGGGCACGCTCGTTACCGCAGCCCTTGCCGATGATCCCTCGATCAACGCTGTCTATTCGGTCGGCGGCGGCAACCGCGCCGTGCTTGCGGCCTTCGAGGCGGCGAGCCGACCGGTCTCGATCTTCGTGGCGCATGATCTCGATGCCGATAATCGGGCGCTGCTTGCCGAACGGCGTATCGATTTCGTGCTGCATCACGATCTCAGAACCGATGCGCGTTCGGCCTTTCGCGCCATCATGGCCCGCGCAATCCCTGCCAGCCGGACGGCGTCGGCGTCATTTTCAGCCGTCGAAATCGTTACGCCCTATAATATGCCGACGAGCCAATAGTCTGTCCGGGTTGATTGTCTTTCCATCTGCGGCAGATTCACGTTACAGCTTGCGGATCGTGAGGAGAGCGCATGGATCACAGCGACGTCGGCACAATCGCAGCATGGGTGACGGAACAGGGCCTGAACGGTGCGACCGAAGCGGAGTTGCTTGCCGGCTTCTGCGAGGCCTGCCGCAATGCCGGCATGCGGCTCGATCGCGCCATGGCGCTGATGGACACGCTTCATCCGGTGCATGAAGGCCGGGCCTTTCGCTGGGATAGCGTTGAGGATTTCGAGGGCGAATTCGAATATGGCCCTTCGAGCGAGGGCCAGGGGCTGGATACCTGGCGCCGGTCGGCCTTCTACCATCTCTGGACCAGCGGAGATCGAGAGGTGCGGCGCAGGATCGGCTTCGGCGATCCGACCGATTTCATCATGCTGGAGCAGATCCATAAGCTCGGTCATACCGATTACGTCGCCATGGCGCATCGTTTCGCCGAGGCCGGCACGATCGGCGAGATGGATTGCTTCTTCTCACATTTCTCGACGAAGCATCCGGAGGGGTTTTCCGACCAGGATCTTGCGATCCTGCGCAAACTGGTGCCGGTGCTGGGGCTGGCGATCAAGTGCGTGGCGCTCGCCCGCATCGCCCGCACGATCGCCGAGGTCTATCTCGGCGAGGATGCGGCCCGCCAGGTGATGGAGGGCAAGATCTCCCGTGGCAAATCCGAGCGCATTTCGGCAGCCCTCTGGTTCTCCGACCTACTGAACTACACGAAGATCTCGGACAATTCTCCGCCGGAAGAGATCATTCCGCTGCTCAATGAATATAGCGAGGCGGTGATAACAGCGATCCATGAAGCCGGCGGGAATGTTCTGAAGCTGATTGGCGATGGCGTGCTTGCGATCTTCAAGGGCGAGGAACGGGCGGAAAGTTGTTCCGCGGCGCTAAAGGCAGAACGCCTGCTCCGGCAGAAACTTGCAGTACTCAACGCTGCGCGCGAAGTGAACCGGCGGCCGACGACCGATGTCTATATCGGCCTGCATATCGGCGACGTCTTCTACGGTAATATCGGCAGCCAGGACCGCCTTGATTTCACGGTCATCGGCCCGGCCGTCAACGAAGTGAGCCGGATTGCCTCGATCTGCCGTTCGGTCGATCTCAACGTGCTGATGTCGTCGGATTTCGAAGCGGCGATCCCCGAGGCGGAGCGCAACGTTCTTGCCTGCATCGGCCGCTATGCGCTGCGCGGCGTCAAGCGCCCGCAGCTGCTTTATACGCTGGAAAGTGCGCGGTTGAACGGCTGACAAGCAAGCCATCCACGTTCAGGGCCTGCATAAGATGCATAGGATGCAGGGGCAGTTTCCTACGCCTTCTAGGAAATGTCAGATTCGTTGTGTGAATGTCTGACATTTCTCCGCGTAGGTAGGGAAAAACCTATGCAAGCTATGCATCCTATGCACTCTGCCGATGATCCGGTTGGCCGGAGGCATAGGCGACTCGAATTCATTGCCCGAGCGATGGACCGGATCCGTTGCGGATCGTTTCGCATTTTCGCAAGACAGGCTTCAAGCTTCGGCAAGATCTGCGAAGCTTCAGTGCCTGCATAGGCTGCCGGGGCTGCATAGGCACTTCCCCACGCTTTCTAGGAAATGTTGGATTACCTATCTGTCATGTGAATGACTGACATTTTCCCACGTACGTCCAAAAATGCCTATGCAGTCTCTGCAGCCTATGCACATGGTGGATGACCTAATCCTGCTCTGACCAGAAAGGCACTCTAACGCAGCAATCCCTGTCCGCCATCGATCCAGACGGGCGTGCCGGTAATATGCCGGGCGCGCTCGGAGGCG